>ENA-OYZE01000057-OYZE01000057.1-human-gut-metagenome-genome-assembly--contig:-NODE-57-length-59486-cov-9.994969_pt1 | contig 59486 bp, 54 predicted proteins | sample MGYA00243259_ERZ653469 | MGnify/ENA primary metagenome ERZ653469 (study PRJEB26926, sample SAMN06164913) | human gut metagenome | biome: ENVO:00009003; feature: ENVO:2100002; material: ENVO:00002003...
TAAAGCGGTACGCGAGCTGGGTTCAGAACGTCGTGAGACAGTTCGGTCCCTATCCGGCGTGGGCGTAGGATATTTGAGAGGAGCTGTCCTTAGTACGAGAGGACCGGGATGGACTGACCTCTGGTGCACCGGTTGGATTGCCAAATCCATGGCCGGGTAGCCAAGTCGGGACGGGATAAACGCTGAAGGCATCTAAGCGTGAAGCCCCCCTCAAGATGAGATATCCGAGCGTAAGCTGTAAGACCCCTTGAAGACTACGAGGTAGATAGGTCAGAGATGGAAGCGTGGTAACACGTGGAGTTGACTGATACTAATAGGTCGAGCGCTTGACCAAAGTCAGGTAGAAGAGGAAAAGTTATTAACAGAGTAAATCTTGATATGAATATCGTTTTTAGTGTGTGGTTTTGAAGGAACAAGAAAGGTAATGATTAGTGTCATTACCTCTTTTTTTTTTCCTCAAAATGTGATACAATGTAAACAGTTGAATCTGCTAATAATAACTTAGACGGATAAATGTATGGAGGCTATTTATGGATACAAATATATTATTGGAAAATGGAACGAATGAGATGGAGTTGCTTGAATTTACTATAGGGGATAACCATTACGGCATTAATGTTGCTAAGATAAGAGAGATACTCCCATATATGCCGGTTACGCCTGTACCTAATTCACATCCGTATATCGAAGGTATTTTTATGCCGAGAGATACGATGATAACGGTTATAGACCTTGCCAAGGCGACACACGGACAGGAGAACCCGGATACATCATCGGATATGCTTATTGTGACGAACTTCAATAAGCTTGATATAGCATTTCATGTACATAAGGTATTGGGAATTAACAGGGTGTCATGGGCACAGATTATTACACCTGATTCATCAATAAGTTCAGGTCAGGACAGCATTACCACAGGCGTTGTTAAGATAGATGGACGACTTATAATAATACTTGATTTTGAACATATCGTTAATGATATCGCACCGGAAACGGGACTTAAAGTGTCTGAAGTTGAGAAATATGCCGGACGTGACAGAAACAGTCTTCCTATATTCATAGCAGAGGATTCGGCACTTCTTATGAAGCTTATATCGGATTCATTGTCGAAGGCAGGATATGCTAATCTTGACATCTCACCAAATGGACAGGAATGTTGGGATAAGCTTGAGAAACTGGCCGGCCAGTATAAAGATAAAGTAACGGAGCATGTAAGCTGTGTTATAACAGATATTGAGATGCCTATGATGGATGGACACAGATTGACCAAGCTCATTAAGACCAATCAATATCTTAAAAATATTCCCGTTGTTATTTTCTCATCACTTATTAATGATGATATGAGAAGAAAGGGCGAGGCACTCGGAGCGGATTCACAGTTGTCCAAGCCTGAAATAGGACAGCTTGTAGAAGCAATAGATAAATTATTATTAAAATAAACCATTTTGTCGGAGGATATGATGGCTGAGAAAAATGAAGAAGAAGAATATCTTGACAGTCTATTAAATAGTGCAATCAAAAATGACAGTGAACTTGGTAACAATACAGCTGTTAAAGATGACACAGACCATAATAAGGAAGAAGCAGCGACATTGGATGAAATGTTCAAGGGTATGCAGACAGACGATGATAATGATGATACGGTAGACATTAATGATGAGAAGTCAACAGATGAGAAGATGAAGTTTGTCAATGACCTGAAGGATATAGTTGATCAGTCAGCGCAGGATGCATCCATATCAGATGCTATAGAAGCATTGAATAACGAGAGTACAATATCGGATGAAGAAACGGATTACAATCCGGACGTTGATAACGATTCTGAAACTGAGTCTGAAGATCCGGCTGATTTTGATTACAATGATGGTGAAACATCAGAACCTGTTCTTGATGATGTACCGGTATTGGATGATAATCTTAATATGCAGAGCATGAATGATTATCCGTCTGAACCTGCGATGAATAATGATTCCATACATAATGATATCACGGATTCCGGAATTGCAATGGCGGAGAATAATAATCCGGACGACGCCGCACCTGAGAAGTCCAGGAAGAAAAAAAAGAATAAGAAAGATAAGAAAGATAAGAAAGATAAGAAAGATAAAAAGGGACTTAAGTCTTTCTTTGTTGAAGAATACGACAATGGTGACGAGCCAGAACAGTCTGATGATATGGCATTGAGCGATGCAGACATCAATAAGCAATTGATGGACGAGCTGTATCAGGATGCCGGGGTGGACGACGACCTGTCAGATATAGAAGAGAAGAGCGAGGAACCGGCCGAAGAAGAGAAACCGAAGAAACCTAAGAAAGAAAAGAAACCGAAACCGCCTAAGGAGAAGAAACCTAAGGCACCTAAAGTAAAGAAGCCGGTTGATAAGTCCGAACGCATCCAGCCTGATTTTGGTGCAATATTCAAAGCAGTCCTGATTGCTGCGGTTATATCTGCAGTGCTGATAGTCGGAACCAATATTTTCAACAAGAAGAGCACGATAGCGGATGCTGAGAATGCGTTTGATGCCGGAAATTACGAGGAGGCTAATGGATTGTTATCCGGACTTTCACTTAAAGGTGATGCTAAGGATTTATATAACAAGAATAAATTATTAGCTTCGGTACAACATGGACTTACGTCATATCAGCACTATGTTGATCTGAATAAAAAGGGAAGTGCGGTCGATGCATTAATTAAGACAGTCGGACGTAAAAATAAGTCGGAGGATCTTATAGAGGAATATGGAATCTCATCTCAGATGGATTCATTATATTCCAAGATTACGGCAGCACTTGAAGAAAATGGATTAACCGAGCAGCAGGCACTTGACTTATATAATATGGCAAGCCTTGAGGAATATACCGCCAAGCTTAAAGGATATGGTGCGTTGGTGAATGACAATAAGAAAAAGTAATACTAAGGTGCTATAGGAAACTATGGCACCTTTTAAGATTGAAAATCTTGGGAAATTGCAAAAAAATATCTTGCATTTATTATTTTTATATGTTAACGTAAATACAGGTAGACAGCTATACATTGATAGCTATGAAGAGCATCCATTACAATGAATGGGAATGCTCTTTTTTTTATAAAAAGTAATATCTAAATATTGAGATAGGAGGAATACAAAATGAAATCATTTAATGTAGGCGAAGCGCTTTGTCCTTTTATTGAGAAAATTCTTTCCCGAAGAAACATAGCATATATTTTCCACGATGGAGCCGATGTTATTAAAGTAGATTGCTCCGGAGCGCAGTTTCATAAAGCTGTTATTCGTGCCCGTTGCGAAAAGCGTAGTGAAGAGGAAAGACTTCCTCTTGATACCACATATTACTTACCGAAGAAAGAAAAACCGGAAGTGTTAAGAACTGAGAATCCGGAATGGATAAGATTCTTAGAAATGTGACTAGGGTTAACAGTACCTGATAACATAAAGCCGAATTTATAAAAAACAAAGCCGAAAGAAACACAAACGGCGCTGTCTTATTTAGATGAATGAATGGATTCATTAAGAGAAAAATTAACTTAGTGTATTTAGCATGTTCGATAATTGAATTGCTTTTATATATAAGCTCTGATATAATAAATAAAAATATTGGAGGTACATAAACATGAATCAATGTCCTAAATGTAAAAACGTATTAAATAACGATGAAAAAGCATCTGGAAAATGTTTCTTATGTGGAGCTACTTTTGAGAGTAATTTACCACAAAATACTATTAAGGAAAATAATTATAATAAAAATACAATTGCAAAAATAATTAGAACCATAGCAATTGTTATACTAATCTTAGGAACTATTGGAAGTTTTGCGTCATCATTTCATGATGTATATGGGAGAAAAGAATTTTCATTTGCAAGCTTTATAATTCCTGAAACAATTACTGCTATAAGTGGAATCGTCTTTTTAGGACTCAGCGAGGTAATTAATTTATTGCAAGAGATAAACAATAAACTAAAATAGGGCAGCATAAGTAAATGATTCTTGTGACTTTGCTTTAAATACAAATGATTTTTGAAAAATACCTGTGGCTCTATTGATTTAGCCAAAATAACTACTGGAATTAAAGTCGCATATGGGGGAGAAAACATCGGAACAACTTAGGCAGGAAGTAATCCGTAAATATGCATAATAATAGATATTGTTATCTAGACTCAGAAGTATTAAAAAAGTAATCTTGATAAGCATTGATCATAAATATCAATGCTTATTTTAAACGTATGATTTAATTTTTTCTACAAGTTCGATAGCTTCTTTCATCTTACTTTCGGGGGAAAAATCAGCACATGCGTCAGTAGTATATGGATCAGCTATGAAACCATTCCAGATACAACAATAATTGTTTTGTTGAGACTACGAAGAAAAGTCTGTAAATAATAATCTTCTATGATAATGATTGAGCTGGAAGCACTAAATTGGAGCTTCCAGCTCTTGTTTTATATATACGACATGATTTCAGGTATGTCAAGAGCGGACGTCAAAGACGTCCTTTTCATCATGCATTTGATGCTTGTACACCAACTAAATCAGCAATGTCATTTTGGATTTTTTTTATTTCTTTTCTACCATCGACATCTAAATTTTCAGACTCTTTTAATTCCTTATATTTAGAAATAAGTTCATCTAATGATTTTGCCTCATCTTCATTTTTCTGCACTTTTTCAGTTGTTTCAGAAAATGCTTCGTCAGCGGCTTCAGAGGCTCGTTTCGCAGAGTTGTTTGTCTAACATTAAGGCGGCTGTAAATCCAAGAGATATAGCAGCGTTTAATGCTGTTTGAGCAAGTGTTAATCCAATAGTAGATTGTTTTGCAACATTTTGAGCATTTTTTAGTTCTTCAACAGAATTCTTACCCTTATTTAAACCAGAAAAATACAGTTTTGTATTACTGTCACCAATCAGCAGATGATATTCAGGAAGCACTTAAAGATCTACTTTCTGGAACTATGTTTGTCGGCACTCTTCGCCCGTATCAAAAGAAAATACATAACGGATGGGACAGTCAACAGATGTAGACGGTCCCTTTTCATCACGCTTTTTGCAGACTGCTCTTGAAATTATCACAATTCCATGCTATAATAATCATAAATGAACGGTCGGTATACGCAAAAGAGCGAAGCGACATGAAAACAACAGAGCAACAACACAATGAGCGGAAGCGTGAACTAATGGAAAAGGTCGAGGACGAATACTACCTGAAATCCCAAATGGAGGTCTTAAAGCAGGGGGTTGCCCTGTTCGTGGATAAGTACAAAGCAAACCAAGCATAAGCCGGTCAGCCGCCGCTCATTTACGGCGCGGGCAGCGGTGCAAAACTCCGCCGTAATAACAATTCCGAACGGAGGAAAGAAGATGAAAACAGGGAAAAAACTACTCACAGGTACACTTTTGGCGCTTTACGTCGCTCTATTGGTGCTTTGCAGCGTGCTTGCCATAGGATGGAGCAAGGCGGCAAAAACCAACACCGCACTGCCGGAGGTGCGGAACAACGGCACGGCGATCCAGTGGAAATACAGCGACGAAACCGATTGGCGCGACCTGGTGGCGCTTACCGAGCTGCGGGGCGCTGCCGGAGAAAATGGAAAGAACGGCATTGACGGTAAAGACGGCATTAACGGAGTTGACGGTAAAGACGGAGCCGACGGCAAAGACGGTATCAACGGAAAAGACGGCATTAACGCCAAAAACATAGAGGTGCAACGAGCCGAAACCCACATACAGTGGCGTTACGAGGGCGATGAGTGGCAGAACCTTGTGGCGATAGCCGACATCACAGGCCCCACCGGACAGAACGGTAAGGACGGAGCAAACGGAAAAACGCCGGAGTTCCGCGTGAACGAAAACACATTGCAATGGCGCTACACCGGCGATGAAATATGGCTGAACCTGTACGATCTTTCGGTTTTGAAAGGTCTTGACGGCAAGGATGGTATAAACGGAAAAGACGGAGCCGACGGCAAGGACGGAGCCGACGGCAAGGACGGAACAAACGGCATAAACGGGCAAGACGGCGCCGACGGTGCGGACGGCAACACCCCGTTTATCGGTGAGAACGGCAACTGGTGGATCGGAGAAATCGACACCGGTGTAAAAGCCGCAGGTGTTGACGGCACAGACGGTGTTGACGGCACAGACGGCGAAAAGGGAGAAAAGGGCGACAAAGGCGACAAAGGCGATAAGGGTGACAAAGGCGACAAGGGCGATAAAGGCGACAAGGGCGACGCCGGTCAGAACGGCAGCTGCCCGGGCTATTTTTACGGCGTTGGGGTGGTACAATCGGTCAATCTTCAAAATGAAACGGCGGCGCTATATTTTCAGGGAAAAATGAGCAGCGGCGGGCTTGTCTCCTGTGACGGGGATACCGTTCGACTGTCACGTGGACATCATTATCAGGTGAGCGTAAACGGGGCGGTCTATGCCATGTCAAATGATGACAAAGGCTTCTATTCTGTTCGGATGACGGACGGCTATGATAACCAGCTGTGCAGGGATCTTACGAGCATAAAGGTGGACAAAGGCAAAAAGCTGAACGAGACGAGAAGAGAGCAGCATACCCTGAGCTTCAACCGGGTATACGATGCCAAAGGCGGCGATATTGTCCTGCGGCTTGCACTTGAGCAGGCCGAGTATGCTACCTATCTTCTTTCGTTCAGAGGCACGATCACCATCACCGCTCTTGACTGAGCCGATATATACGAAAACGGAGGTAATAGAATATGAAAAAACGAATACTCAGTATCCTGCTCGCCCTATGTATGCTGTTCTGCCTTGTGCCGACTACGGCGTTTGCCGAGGGTGAGACAAACAGGAAAGTCGAAACGGAACAAGAGCTTGTCAATGCGCTGGCGGACAGCAGCGCAGACATCATCACGCTGAAAAATGACATTGCAATCGGCACGACCCTGACCGTCCTCCGCAAGGTCACCCTCGATCTCAACGGCTATGTTCTGAAAATGACCGGCAGCGGCAGCGTTATTATCCTCGATAATAAGAGCGGCATCACCGGCGACCTGACCCTTATCGACAGCAATCCCACGGCGGAGCACAAATTCAAGGTTAACGGCGCAGAACCTTGGGTGCTGGACAACAGCGGTACAGAGACCGTCTATGGTGGCATCATCACAGGCGGCACGGGCAGCCGGATCTTCTTCTCCAATGGGGTGTCAGGCGGCGGCGTGATCATCGGCAGCGGCGCACTCACCATGAACGGCGGCAATATCGTCGGCTGCATAGCCAATGAAGGCGGTGGCCTGTTCCTCTCAGACGGTTCGTTCACCATGAACGCCGGCAGCATTGTCGGCTGCTCAACACCAAACAGATTAACGACCGGAGAGGCCTTTCACGGCGGCATATACGCTTTTGGTCCGATGGCGAACAGAGATACAACCGGCGTGATCACGTTGACCGGCGGCCTGATCAAAAACAACGGCAGATACGCTATCAATGCTGCGTATCATACCACAATTTACGCCAACGGCGGCGAGGTATACGGTGGGGTTTACCTAAATCAGTCAAGTAAGATCACCTGTCTTGCAGAAGATAACGGTATTACCGTCTTCAAAGGCAAGACGGTGATCGGCGGAACTTCCAGTGTATATCCAAGCCATGTTGACTGGGGCCTCTTCTACGGCGGTCTGGATATTTACGGCAATACGACCGGCGTCATCGTGACTTACAAGGACGGCGACAGTGAATACGCAAAGCAGGTTCTGCCCTCCGGCACTCTCGCGACGCGTCCCGATGCTCCCGCCGCCACACCGGGCTATACCTTCGGTGGCTGGAACAAGACCGACGGCACGGCGTGGGATTATGCAAGCGATAAAGTCACCGATAACATAACATTGTATGCAAAATGGGCAGCGAACACCTACACGATTACCTTCGACACTGCAGGCGGCAGTGAAATTGCGCCGATTACACAGGATTACGACACGGCGATCACCGCACCTGCCGACCCGACAAGAGAGGGCTACACCTTTATCGGCTGGGACATGGAAATTCCCGCGACCATGCCTGCCGATAATATGACTGTCACGGCGCAGTGGGAAATCAATCAATACACAATTACCTTTGACACTGCAGGCGGCAGCGAAATCGCACCCGTTACACAGGACTACGGCACACAGATCACCGCTCCTGCCGACCCGACAAGAGAGGGTTACACCTTTATGGGCTGGGATAAGGAAATTCCCACGACCATGCCTGCGAAAAACATCACAATTACGGCGAAATGGAAAGACATCGAAAAGCCCACGGGTGAAATTAAAATCAGCGAGAACAGTTGGAAAGCGTTCCTCAACAATATCACCTTCGGTCTGTTCTTTAAGGGCACGCAGGAGGTGACAATCACCGCAGCCGACAACAGCGGCGAGATGGTAACGGTTGAATATCTGCTGTCAGATAAGGAATTGACAAAAGCTGAGCTTGACGGCATGACCTTCACAGCGTACACCGCACTGTTTTGCATTGACCCTGATAACGAATATATTATCTATGTCAGAGTGACCGATAAGGCGGGCAACATGGACTACATTTGCTCGGACGGAATTGTGCTTGACGGAACAAGCCCGGTTATCACGGGCATAGAAAACGGCAAGATCTATTGTGCGGCACAGACGGTTACGATCACCGAGAAATATGTGGATACCGTCACCGTAAACGGCACAAAGGTCACGCTTGACGAAAACGGCAGCTTTGTCCTCTCTCCGGCAGACGGCGGGCAGAAAATCGTTGTCACCGACAAGGCGGGCAACACCGCCGAGATGACCGTAACGGTCAACGACGGGCACACCTTCGGTGACTGGACATCAAACGGCGATGGCACACACACCCGCCAATGCACGGCAGACGGCTGTACGGAAGGCGTCGAAACGGATAATTGTACCGATGAGGATAAAAATCACAAATGTGATATCTGCGGAAAGATAATCTCCAACCACACCGACTTAAAGCATTTCCCGGCCAAGGCGGCCACCGAGGATTCCGAGGGCAATATCGAGTATTGGTACTGCAGCGGCTGCGGAAAGTATTACAGTGACAAGGACGGCACCAAGGAAATCGCCAAAGCCGACACCGTAACGGCGAAGCTGCCGAAGTCTCCCCAGACCGGCGACAACAACAATCTTATGCTGTGGATCGCACTGCTCTTTATCAGCGGCGGCGCTTGCACGGCGCTTACCGTGAAACGCAAAAAATCGTATCGACCCGGAGGTAATGCAAAATGAAAAAACGAATACTCAGTATCCTGCTCACCCTTTGTATGCTGCTCTGCCTTGTTCCGACAGGCGTATTTGCCGAGGGCGAGACAGCAACGGGCTCTGCTGCGATACAGCTTGGCACAGATGCACTAAGTAAAAATGTAAACACAGCGACCGCACCGACCGTGTATTTCGGGCAAGACCATGAAAAAAATCCCGCTGCATGGCGAGTTATCGGCTATGACGGAAACGGTGTTGCAAGCGCACAGGGGGATATGACCCTGCTTGCGGCGGGCAATATGAGCTCAGGGTTGCAATTTGCCGATTTCGGAGCAAGCAACGAATATGCACCGAGTAATTTGAAAACCGCAATAGACGCGCTTGCAAAAAAGCTGACGACAGAAGAAAATGTTGCCGTAAAGAAACGGACGCTTACAAGTGGAGGCTACACCGGAGAAAATACCGACTGTGTAGCAGGAGGGCAGGTGGATAACGCTGTATTCTGGCCGCTTTCCTCAAAAGAGGCAAATGCGGTAAAAGAGGATTTGCGTGTCGTGGATCCCGAGCATCCGACTTGGGCGACAAGCAATTGGTGGCTGCGCTCCCTTGGTTACTCTAATCACGATGCCGCCACCGTGCGTGGTGATGGTTCTGTCGTCTACTCTGGGAACGCTATCAACAGTTGGTGGTGTGCTCGTCCCGCTTTTAACTTAAATTCAAGCTCCGTACTCTTTACATCCGCCGCTGTGGGAGGAAAGCCTGACGGAGGCTTGACCCCGATTTCCGAATACACTGGAAACGAATGGAAGCTGACGTTGAAGGACAGCAACCGCAATTTTGCCGTAACGGAAACAACCGTCAGCGGCGACCCCGGCGATACCGTTACGCTGCATTACACCGGGGCGACCGCAGGGATAAATGAATATATCTCTGTCATCCTTGCGGATAACAGCGGCGCACAGTATTATGGCAGAGTAGCGCAGCCTACTGTCGAAAACGGAACGGTTGAGATCAAAATCCCGTCCGGCCTTGCACCGGGCAGCTATACCTTAAAGGTCTTCAGCGAGCAGTGCAACGGCGAAAAAAAGACCGACTATGCAAGCGATTTTGTAGACATCGATCTCATCGTTGGGTATCAAGAGCAGTTTTCCCTCGCTCCCGGCGGCACGTATTACTTTGACCTCTCCGGCGAGAACATTCCCGGCACGGCTAACGGCAGCCTGCCGGATGCGTCGCTGCACTATGTTCCCTTTACCTACGCAGGAACGGTGAACGCCTACAAGCTCACATCAGCAATGGCGACCACCGACGAATATGCACAGCAGAATAAATACGCCCACAGCCTGTTTGTGGCGGACTATGCCGTAACGCATGCGGTAAGATGGTATGGCCTGAATGACGAAGGTCTGATTTTCGGCAAAAATTATGCCAGCGGCGGCGTGGACTATACCCTGCGCGCACCGTCTGTGGGAAGTAACTCTACAGGTTTGGGCGATTCCCGACGCGGCGTGCCCCAAAGCAACGAATGGGACGCGGTGCTGAACAAGAACAGCGGATATATCCAAAACTGGAATAAAATGTATTTGTGGGGACAGGATGTTTCTTCTGTCGACGCGTCGTACCGGGCGCGCCGCGGGTACTCTTCGGCCCGCAACTGGTACAGCAACTCTGCTACGGGCTCCAACCCGAGCCTCGGTTTCCGCCCCGTCCTTGAAGTCCTGAACGCTGAAACACTGGGTTCTGACGGACTGAAGGTCGTTACCCTTGACCTTGGCGGCGGCACGCTGGGTAATAGCTCCGAGGATATTCAAATCATCGTGAAAACCGGCAGCGAGTTTACCGCGCCTGCGTCCGACGGCATGACCCGCCCGGACGGAAATACAGGCAGCTACTTCATGTGGCTTGGCAGCAATGGCAATTCCTACGCCCCCGGCGGCAGTGTTCCGGCGGACGTTACCAAGCTCACAGCGCAGTTTGCTTTATCAGAACAGTTTTCCCTCACCCCCGGCGGCACCTATTACTTTGACCTCTCGGCAATGGGTATTCCCGGCACGGTGAACGATGCTCTGCCGGATAATACCCTGCACTATGTGCCTTTTACCTACGCAGGGACGGTGGACGCCTACAAGCTCATGTCGGAGATGGCAACCACCGAGGAATATGCACAGCAGAAAAAATATCCCCACAGCCTGTTTGTGGCGGACTATGTCGTAACGCATACGGTAAGCTGGAATGACTTAGATACTGCGAGTCTGATTTTCGGCAAGGACTATGTCGCCGGCAGCGTGGACTATACCCTGCGCGCACCGTCTGTGGGAAGTAGTTATACAGGCTCAGGTGATTCAGAACGCGGCACGCCCAAAAGCAACGAATGGGATAAGATACTGGATAAGGACGACGGATATATCAAAAACTGGAGGGAGATGCTTTCGTGTGGACAAGATACTACTATAAGAATTTCGGCGTCGTCCCGTGCGGTTCGCGGGTGGAACCGTTCGGCCCGTTTCTGGACCAGCTACAATACCTCGTCTTCTTCTTCTTACCCGACCTTCGGCTTCCGCCCCGTCCTTGAAGTCCCGAACCCCGGCACGCTGGGCGCTGACGGGCTGAAAGCCGTTACCCTCAACCTTGGCGGCGGCAAGCTGGGCGGCAGCTCCGATGCTATTCACATCATCGTGAAAAACGGCAGCAAGTTTACCGCGCCTGCATCCGGCGGTTTGACCCGCCCGGCCGGAGATACAGGCAGTTACTTTATGTGGCTTGACAGCAATGGCAATTCCTACGCCCCCGGTGCCAGTGTTCCTGCTGATGTGACGGAACTGACGGTGCAGTGGACAGCCCCGACCTATACCGTCACGCTGAACGCGGGCGACGGCACTATCAACAGCGGCAATGTCACCTCCTACACCTACGGCGTGGGCGCAACACTCCCGACAGATGTGACGCGCACCGGGTACACCTTCAAGGGCTGGTATGACAACGAAAATCTGACCAGCTCTCCTGTTACGGCGATCAGCAACACCGAAACGGGCAATAAGGAATATTGGGCGAAGTGGGAGATCAATCAATATACCATCACAGTCAAACCCGAAAACGGCAAAGCGGATATTACCATAACGCAGGATTACGGCACACCAATTACCGCTCCTGCCGACCCGACAAGAGAAGGATATACCTTTATCGGCTGGGACAGGGAAATTCCCACGACCATGCCCGCCGAGGATATGACTGTCACGGCGCAGTGGAAAGACAGCGAAAAGCCTACGGGCGAAATTAAAATCAGCGAGAACAGTTGGAAAGTGTTCCTCAACAACATCACATTCGGTCTGTTCTTTAAGGATACGCAAACGGTTACGATCACCGCAGTCGACAACAGCGGTGAGACGGTAACGATTGAATATCTGCTGTCAGATAAGGAATTGACAAAAGCGGAGCTTGACGGCATAACCTTCACAGCGTACACAGCACCCTTCGGCATTGACCCCGATAACGAATACATTATCTATGTCAGACTGACCGATAAGGCGGGCAATACGGACTACATCTGCTCGGACGGCATTGTGCTTGACGGCACAAGCCCGGTTATCACCGGCATTGAGGACGGCAAAATCTATTGCGAGGCACAGACGGTCACCGTTGACGAAAAGTATGTGAACACCATCACCGTAAACGGCACGGAGGTCACGCTTGACGAAAACGGCAGCTTTACCCTTGCTCCGGCAGACGGCGGGCAGAAAATCGTTGTCACCGACAGGGCGGGCAACACCACCGAGATGACCGTAACGGTCAACAACGGTCATACCGGCGGCACAGCCACTTGCACCAAAAAAGCGGTATGCGAAGTCTGCGGTAAAGCCTACGGAGAGCCTGACCCGAAGAACCACACCGACTTAAAGCATATCCCCGCCAAAGCGGCGACCGAGGATGCCGAGGGCAACATCGAGTATTGGTACTGCAGCGGCTGTGGAAAGTATTACAGTGATAAAGACGGCACCAAGGAAATCACCAAAGCCGACACCGTAACGGCGAAGCTGCCGAAGTCTCCTCAGACCGGCGATATAAGCAACCTCATGCTGTGGATCGCACTGCTGTTTGTAAGCGGCGGTGTTCTGACAGGTGTAACGGTATTTGATAATAGGAAAAGGCATTCCGTCAAATAATCAGAGATAAGTAACAATTAACGAACCATCATGGAAACATCGCAAATACGGCACAGAGGGCATAAAAACCGCTGTGCCGTATTTATTTCCTTGGCGACTGTTTTGGGGAAATAAGCAATTTCTCGGTCATAACCCAAAAATTTTTTGCCGGATTCCATGTATACTGTGTATTTCACACTTATGCCTTTTCACTTTTGCTCCGGCAGCTGATACACTGATATCAACAGATACCAAATACAGCGAGGTAATTATGAAAACAAAGAGAAGCCCCTAACAATCCCTCATGCGGCTTAAAGCACAACATAGTGCCATAAAAAGCGGCGCCCTGCCGTTTTCAAGCGACAAGGTGAAAAAATGGAACAGATATTTAATGCATTTATAGGCATGTTGTTTTTATTTATTTTAACATTCGGAGGAATAAGTATTACAACAGCGGCGATAGACTCAAAGAATGCTGAAGAATATGTCGCCGAGGCTGCGCAAATCATTGAGAGCAGTAATTATGCTGACGATGTTATAAACAACTTAAAAGATAAAGCAGCGGCATCGGGGTATGGGTTCACTGTAAACAGTGTTGATTTAGATGGAGATGTAGCAGCTGATATAACTGAAGTGTTCTTAGATCATAAATATCAATGCTTATTATAAACGTATGATTTAATTTTTTTCTACAAGTTTGATTGCTGCAATTTTGTCATTCATTTCAGAGTGGAAAAACAGATTTAAAAAATAGACAATGAGTTTGGAATGTGCTACAATCCAATGTAGTACACAGATGTTAGAGTATTGCTTGGTTTGAAAGGAATAGACAGAATGATAGCAATTATAGATTATGATGCCGGAAATATAAAGAGCGTTGAGAAAGCGCTTGAGTATCTTGGACAGGAGACGGTTGTCACGAATGACAGCAAGCTGATTAAGAGTGCAGACAAAGTTGTGCTTCCGGGTGTCGGATCGTTTGGTGATGCTATGGAGAGACTGAATAAGTATGGCTTGACAGATACGATACGCGAGGTTGCTGATATGGGAAAGCCTTTTCTGGGAATATGCCTGGGATTGCAGCTGTTATTTGACAGCAGCGAGGAATCACCGGGAGTCGAAGGTCTTGGGATATTGCCGGGAAAGATAATCAGGTTCCCGGAAGACAAAGGCTTTAAGATACCGCAGATAGGATGGAATTCACTGGATATTAAGCCGGGTGCAAGGCTGTTTAAGGGCGTGCCGGATCAGTCATATGTGTATTTTGTACATTCGTATTACCTGAAGGCGGATGATGAGAATATTGTGGCTGCGACAAGCGAGTATGCGGCACATGTGCACGCATCGATTGAGAAGGATAATATTTTTGCATGTCAGTTTCATCCGGAAAAAAGTGGTGAGATTGGATTAAAGATACTTGAGAATTTTGCGAATCTGTAGGAGTTGTCATATGTATACCAAAAGAATAATACCATGCCTGGACTGTAATAACGGAAGGGTAGTTAAAGGAACTAATTTTGTTAATCTGAGAGATGCCGGAGATCCGGTTGAAGTGGCGGCGGCATATGATAAAGCCGGTGCGGATGAACTTGTATTTCTTGATATAACGGCAACGTCTGACGGAAGAAATACGACAGTTGACCTTGTAAGGAGAGTTGCAGCCAAGGTTTTTATACCTTTTACGGTAGGAGGCGGAATCAGGAGCATTGAAGATTTTAAAGTACTCCTAAGGGAAGGCGCGGATAAAATATCGATAAATTCGGCGGCAATAGACAGACCGGAGCTGATAAGTGAGGCAGCATTAAAGTTTGGAAGCCAGTGTGTTGTGGTTGCGATAGATGCGAAACACAGAACAGATGGCGATGGCTGGGAAGTGTATAAGGCCGGAGGCCGGATCAATACAGGACTTGATGCTGTGGAGTGGGCGAAGAAAGCATATGAGCTTGGCGCCGGAGAAATACTTCTTACAAGTATGGATGGAGACGGAACAAAGGCAGGATATGATATAGAACTTACGAGGACAATTGCGGACAGTGTGGGAATTCCGGTAATTGCATCCGGCGGAGCAGGAACGATGGAGCATTTTTATGATGCTTTTGCTAAAGGACATGCAGAAGCAGCACTTGCGGCATCACTTTTTCACTATAAGGAATTAGAGATAACGGATTTAAAGAAATATCTTAAAGATAAAGGTATTTCAGTGAGGATTTGATAATGGCAGCGATAGATAACGATTGGCTTAAAGCAATGTCGGAAGAATTTCATAAGCCGTATTACAGAGATTTATTTTATTTTGTTAAAGATGAATATTCCAAGGAGGTTATATACCCACCGGCAGATGATATTTTTAATGCATTCCATTTTACACCGCTTAACAAGGTAAAGGTTCTGCTGCTTGGACAGGATCCCTATCATAATGTTAATCAGGCGCACGGACTCAGTTTTTCGGTTCCGCCGGATCAGAAAGAGATACCGCCATCATTGCAGAATATCTATAAAGAACTGCATGATGATCTGGGATGCTATATACCGAATAACGGATACCTCAAACATTGGGCGGACCAGGGTGTATTGTTGCTCAATACCGTGCTTACCGTAAGAGCACATCAGGCCAATTCACATCAGGGCAGAGGCTGGGAACAGTTCACTGACGCGGTCATTCAGGCGGTCAACGCGCAGGACAGACCGATTGTGTATCTGTTGTGGGGTGCGCCGGCAGGTAAGAAGGCGGCTATGCTCACGAATCCGAAGCACCTTGTGCTCAAGGCACCGCACCCGAGCCCGCTTTCGGCGTACAGAGGCTTCTTTGGATGCAGGCATTTCAGTAAATGCAACGAATTTCTTAAGGCCAATGGGGTTGAACCGATTGACTGGCAGATACCGAATATTTAACAGAATATGTTTTTTGGAAGCAGGGTGAAAATTCATCCTGCTTTTTTGAGACCAAAGGGGTGTAAATGCGTACATAATAGGTGAAAGCGCTTTTGAATCAGGCAAGGGAGGTGAACAGCGTGAATGATTCAGAGATTATAGAGCTTTATTTTCAGAGAGATGAGCAGGCTATTAAGGAAACGGATTCAAGATACGGAGGACTTTGTCACCATATTGCATATAATATTTTAAACAACAAAGAAGATGCGGAGGAATGTGTCAGTGATGCTTATGTCGGTGTATGGAATGCAATACCACCGGCGAGACCGGACAATTTTATGGCTTTTATAAGCAGGATAACCAGAAATTTATCGTTAAAAAAACTGGAATTTATCACCCGCGATAAGCGTTCAAGAGATATGTCGGTCTCGCTCGAAGAGCTTGAAGCGGTCCTTCCGGATGAAAGATGTGTGAAAGATATTACCGGGGAAGAGCTTGGAAGCGCCATAAGCAGATTTTTATGCGGACAGAAGGCGGAAGCCAGAAATGTTTTTATCCGGAAATACTATTTTTTTGACTCCGTTAAGGAAATTGCGGCAAGATACTCATTTACTGAAAGCAAAGTGAAAAATATGTTGTTGCATACCCGTAAGAAGTTAAGAGATTATCTGGTAAAGGAGGATATCTGGATATGAAAATAGTAAACGCAATAGGAAATATTGATGATAAGCTGATTGAATCAGCGGAAAAAAGCAGCCGGAAACCGCGGCGTTTGTGGGTAAAGTGGTGCAGTGCGGCTGCTGCGGCAGTTGTGTTGGTGCTTGCCGGTATTCTGATAGCGCCGCATCTGACACATAATAACAATAGCGGTGGCGAACGCGTATACAAATACCATGTCAACGGAGCTGAGAGCAATATTGCGTGGCCGTGGAAATACCTTACCGATGGTGAAAAATATCGTACCATAAGTCTGGACAACACGACATATAGTATAAGAAATTGTCGCATAATCGGTGATGAATTTCTGGGAGAAACAATCGGCGATGCAGTGGCGTCCGGAACGGATGATACAACAGGTAAGAAATATACGGCAACATTTAAGGTACGAAAGATTAAAGGAATTGCGCCTGAATATATGGTGGCAGCCGGAAATGACAAAGATTTCTATGTATATATGGTGAGTGACTTCAAGAATCCGGCTACCGTCGGTGAACTGCTGGAAAACTATAACCTTAGACAGAATATGCGTTTGGACAATTTTACGGAATGTTACGGATATGATGAAAAAGGCAATTACAGCATAGAGAATGATTCGTATATTTGGGATGTATTAACGGGATATCCGGACGCAAAACTGTGTTCAGATTATGCATTTAACAGGGATGGCATTGAGTATCTGACATTCTGCGTGAGTTCAGACGCACTTGGCGTGTATAAGAAAGTGATTTATATATCTGAAAGCGGGTATCTTGAAACCAATATTCTGGATTACGGTTACACATATTATATCGGGGAAAAAACAGCGCGTGAAATTATTGATTATGCCAGAAAGAACGGCAGAAAAGCAGAAAAAGTCGTATACGAGGCATCAATAGATGGTACGTTGACTGAAATAGGCGACGGATATGTTCTTATAGATGACAGCATTCTTTGCGAAGATGCCGGAAAAGGCAGAGTGTACAAGGTTTACACTGATGACATAAGGATGAGAAGATGTATTGAACTCGGAAATATCCAAACCGGAGATATAGTGTCCGCAAAGTACGATGGCGATATTTCCAAAAATAATGAAGTTAGCGGGGCATACTCGATATATACCGGAGAGCTTGTCAGCGGCGGACTTATAATACCGGAGTAACTAATAATACAATATTAAAGGGATGTAAAAGCTTATGGCTTTTACATCCCTTTTGTTTTATATGTTTTTCATTGCTGTTGCAAGCATGAGTTTAATTCTGTTAAGCTGGTTGACTTCGCTTGCACCGGAATCATAATCGACGGCGATGATGTTGGCATCAGGGAATGCCTGACGGATTTCCTTGATGACACCCTTACCAACGATGTGGTTAGGCAGACAGCCGAACGGCTGACAGCATACGATATTCTTGGTGCCGCTGTTGATCAACTCTACCATTTCGCTTGTGAGCAGCCAGCCTTCACCGGTCTGGTTACCGCTTGATACATACGGAATAGAAAGTTTCTGCAGATCCGAGATATGCATAGGTGCGTGGAAACGTTTGCTCTGTGCGAGAAGTTTGCCGGAACGCTTTCTTAAGCCTTCAAGGAGTGTGATGACAGTTTTATTGATCATCAATGACTTACGGCTTGCTCCAAGATGCTCTGTCTTAAAGTAAGCATTCTGCGCACAGTACAGGAAAAATCCCATAAAATCAGGTACAACGGCTTCGCAGCCTTCCTTTTCCAGAAGTTCGACAATATTGTTATTAGCGGTAGGATGGAATTTGACAAGTATCTCACCGACAACGCCGACACGCGGTTTGGTTATATCAAGAAGTGGGAGATTATCAAATTCATCTATTATCTGTTTAACAACTTTATTGAATTTGCGGACCGACAAATGCGGGTCATCAAAACTCTTCGCACATAAGTCGCGCATTTTATCTGCCAGTGCGTTGGCTGAACCCGGAACCTTTTCGTAAGGCCTTGTCCTGTAGAGGACGTTCATGATTACATCACCATATTGTAAAGCCATCATGGCTTTCTTGAGAAGAGTATAATTATATTTCAGTCCCGAATTATGTTCAATACCCTGAGCACTGAGTGAAATTACAGGGATGTGTTCAAGACCGGCTTTTATAAGAGCTCTTCTGATAAAACCAATGTAGTTGCTTGCACGGCATCCGCCTCCGGTCTGTGTGATTACGACCGCAGTACGGTTCAGATCATATTTGCCGGAAAGGAGAGCTTCCATAATCTGACCGGTAATTATGATTGAAGGATAGCATGCATCGTTATTAACGAACCTGAGTCCGGTGTCAACAGCTGATTTGTCCATGTTCTGCAGCATTACAAAACGGTACCCGCATGAATTGAGTGCTGGTTGTAAAATATTAAAATGCATTGGTGAGAGCTGAGGACAAAGTATTGTATATTTATCATCCTGCATTTCCTTGGTGTATTCAACACGCTGATATGCGGCCGGTTGGATTTTGCGTACATATTTGTTATGTTCGCGTACCTTAAGGGCAGCGATAAGCGAACGGATTCGGATTCTTGCCGCACCGAGGTTATTGACCTCATCAATCTTAAGGACTGTATATATTTTGCTTCCGGATGAGAGAATGTCATTAACACAGTCCGTTGTCACGGCATCAAGTCCGCATCCGAAGGAGTTAAGCTGAATTATATCGATGTCATCCCGTGTCTTTACGTAACTTGCAGCTGCGTAGAGACGGGAGTGGTAAGTCCACTGATCCATTACAATTATAGGACGTTCAACCTTGCCGAGATGGCAGATGGAATCCTCTGAAAGTACGGCAATGCCGTAGGAATTGATAAGTTCCGGTATTCCGTGGTTGATCTCCGGGTCAATGTGGTAAGGACGGCCTGCAAGGACAATGCCACGGCGTCCTGTTTCTTCAAGATATTTAAGGATTCTTTCACCCTCTGCGCGGATCTGCATACGGCAGGAAATCATTTCGTCCCAGCCTGCTTTACATGCGGCTGCGGTTTCGGATGACGGAATACCGAATTCCTTCTCAAATACCTTGCAAAGCTCTTTGCTTGCAACCTCTTCATTGGCAAATGAGATGAACGGATTCATGAATCTGACATCATTATCCTTGAGTTCTTCCATATTGTTTTTGATGTTTTCACCATATGAGGTGACAATAGGACAGTTGAAATGATTATTGGTGGTCTCATCTTCGCATCTCTCATATGGGATACATGGCATAAATATGAACTTGATGCCCTGATGTATCAGCCAAGACACATGTCCGTGGACAAGCTTAGCCGGATAACATTCCGATTCACTTGGAATGGATTCAATGCCGAGTTCATATATCTGTCTGCTTGATTTAGGTGAAAGCACAACCCTGAAACCAAGCTTTGTGAAAAATGTATGCCAGAACGGGTAGTTCTCATACATATTAAGGGCTCTTGCAAGGCCTACGGTTCCGCGCGGAGCCTTATCAGGGTCAAGCGATTTGTATGAGAAAAGAAGCTTGTTCTTAAATTCATACATATTAGGAAGGTGGTCCTTGTTACGTTCCTTTCCGAGACCGCGTTCACAACGGTTTCCGGAGATGAACTGGCGGCCGCCGTTGAATTTATTAATCGTGAGAAGACAGTGGTTATTACATCCCTGACATCTTGTCATGCTTGTTTCATATTTAAGTGCCATTATCTGTTCAAGACCAAGCATGGAGCTTTCCTGGCCTTCATAACGCTCGCGCGCTATGAGTGCGGCACCGAAAGCACCCATAATTCCTGCAATATCAGGTCTAATGGCTTCGACTCCGGCTATTTTTTCAAAACTTCTGAGTACGGCGTTGTTATAGAAAGTACCGCCCTGGACTACGATATTTTTGCCAAGCTCTCTTGCATCTGAAAGCTTGATAACCTTGTAAAGGGCGTTCTTGATTACGGAATATGCAAGTCCGGCAGAGATGTCGGCGACGGTTGCGCCTTCCTTCTGTGCCTGCTTAACCTTGGAGTTCATAAATACGGTACATCTGGTTCCGAGGTCTATAGGATGCTCTGCAAAAAGAGCGGCTTTGGCAAAATCCTGAACCGAATAGTTGAGGGATTTGGCAAATGTCTCGATGAACGAACCACAGCCTGAAGAACATGCTTCATTAAGCTGTACGCCGTCAACCGTGTGATCCTTAATCTTAATGCATTTCATGTCCTGACCGCCGATATCAAGTATGCAGTCTACTTCCGGGTCGAAGAAGGCAGCGGCGTAATAATGCGAAACCGTCTCAACCTCGCCTTCATCAAGCATGAGTGCGGATTTGATAAGCGCTTCACCATATCCGGTAGAGCAGGAACGGACGATATGTACATCCTCGGGAAGCTTATTATATATGTCGGTAATTGCCCTGATGGATGTGGCAAGAGGGCTTCCGTTATTGTTATCGTAGAACGAGTAAAGAAGAGTTCCGTCCTCAGCAACGAGGGCGACCTTGGTTGTTGTTGAACCGGCATCGATACCCATATAGCAGTTGCCCTTGTATGTGGCAAGATCACCTTTTTTAACGGTTGCTTTGTCATGACGTGCAATGAAATCGTCATATGCTTTCTTATCAGCAAAAAGCGGTTCCATACGTTCAACTTCAAAATCCATCTTAATGTTGGACGAGAGTCTTTCAATAAGTGCGTCAATGTCTGCTTCGGCATCTTCTTTGTAAGCCAGTGCTGAACCGATTGCAGCAAAGAGGTGCGAGTTATCCGGAGCAATTATGTACTCATCGGTAAGATGAAGTGTCCTGATAAATGCTTCTTTGAGTTCGGAAAGAAAGTGCAGTGGGCCGCCTAAGAATGCGACATGTCCGCGTATCGGCTTACCGCATGCAAGACCGCTTATGGTCTGGTTGACAACAGCCTGAAAAATAGAGGCGGATAAATCCTCTTTCGTGGCGCCTTCATTAATGAGCGGCTGGATATCGGTCTTGGCGAACACACCGCATCTGGCTGCGATAGGGTATATTGCTTTATAATTCTTGGCATACTCATTAAGACCGGCAGCATCAGTCTGAAGCAGTGACGCCATCTGGTCAATGAATGAGCCTGTACCGCCGGCACAGATTCCGTTCATTCTCTGATCGATACCGCCTGTAAAATATATGATCTTGGCATCCTCACCACCGAGCTCGATTGCGACATCGGTCTGCGGTGCATAGTGACGCAGCGCAGTTGATACGGAAACAACCTCCTGGTTAAATGGAATTTCAAGATGGTTGGCGAGTGTAAGTCCGCCGGAACCGGTAATCACGGGATGTACCGAAATAGGACCCGTTATTTCGCGGGCCTTTCTTAAGAGATTTGCTAAAGTATCCTGAATATTGGCATAATGTCTCTCATAATCGGAAAAAATTATGTCATCATTATCATTCATCAATGCAACCTTTACGGTTGTGGAACCGATATCGATTCCAAGTTTGTATAAATTACTCATATTGTGCGGCGTAAAGTGCCGTACCTCCTTATAAAAATCAATTAAATTTAACAATTTCTTAACAAATCTTTATTATATATGAAAGAACTTCTTTTTTCAACAGTGATGATGTAAAAAAAATATTAAAAAAAACTAAAGTAAACGGAATTCTTGACAAAGCATTATGGGTAAAATATAATTAATTGAATGAAAAATTTGAAACGGAAGGAAGTGGACATATGGAAAGCGGACCTGATAATTATCACAGTTGTACCTTGGGAAAATACTATTTTCATATGGCTGCGGACTGTATGCGTTAGACGGGCTTTCAGAAATCCAACCGTAGCCATAAGGAGGAACTATGGTTAAGATTTTTAAGACTGCCGAAAGCGGAGTCCTTCAGATTGAGAATTTTGAACCCGGATGCTGGGTGGCTATGACGAACCCGACAGCCGAGGAACTGCATGAGGTTGCGACCAGATATGATATCGATGCTACTGATATGAGGGCACCTCTTGATGAAGAAGAACGTTCAAGAATTGATGTCGAGGATAATTATACACTTATCCTTGTTGATATACCTACTATTGAGGAGAGAAATGAGAAGGACTGGTATGGTACAATACCATTATCGATTGTGTTATGCAATGACACAATAATTACTGTCTGTCTTGAAGATACTCCGGTTCTCACGGCCTTTATGGACGGAAGAGTCAGGAATTTCTATACACATATGAAGACGAGATTTATTTTTCAGATACTTTACCGGAATGCGACGCTGTATCTGAATTACCTCAGAATTATTGACAGACGAAGCGACAGCATAGAACAGAAGCTTCATGAGGCTACGCGTAATAAGGAACTTATCGAACTTCTCGAATTGGAGAAATCCCTTGTGTTCTTCACAACATCGCTTAAGGCGAATGAGATAGTTCTTGAGAAACTGCTTAAGTTCAGTGCCATCAAGAAATACCCGGAGGACGAGGACCTTATAGAAGATGTAATTGTAGAGAATAAGCAGGCTATTGAGATGGCCAATATATACAGTGGAATTCTTAACGGAACGATGGATACTTTCGCATCGGTTATATCCAATAACCAGAACAGTGTTATGAAGTTTCTTACCACGATAACAATTGTGCTTTCAATCCCTACCATGATTGCCAGCTTTTACGGAATGAATGTCAAGTCGTTTTCAATGCCGTTTGCTGACAGCGAATGGGGATTCCCGATTGTAATAGGAATATCACTTATTATATCGTTGATAATAGCATTTATCTTCCGTAAAAAAGACTTGTTTTAGAAAGCAGGAGATGACATAATATGAATTTTATATATAAACTGGAACATAAATTCGGCAGGTTTGCCATACGTAATCTTTCACTTATACTGATTCTGTGTTATGTGGCGGGATATATTATCGAATTTGCGGCACCGGCATTTATGGAGTATCTCACACTTAATCCATACGCAATCGTACATGGACAGGTGTGGAGAATTGTAAGCTGGATCCTTATTCCGCCGGGAGAGAATAATATATTCTTTGCGATAATCATGCTGGTGTTCTATTATTCAATAGGAACGTCGCTTGAGAGGACATGGGGAACATTCCAGTATAATCTTTATCTGTTTGCCGGTATGTTTTTTACATTAATCGGAAGCTTTCTTATGATGGGATTCTGCTATTTGTTCAGACCGGAACTTTTGAACGGAATATACAGTGAATACACTGTTTTTGAGTCACTTTCATATGTGTTCAGCACATATTATGTCAATATGTCGATATTTCTGGCATATGCTGCGACATTCCCGGATAATCAGGTGCTGTTGATGTTTATTATACCGATCAAGGTTAAATGGCTGGGTGTTGTATATGGTGCCTTCCTTGTGTATGAGATGATTTCCGGCATGTTAATGAATGGGAACGTTGGATTTGTATATCCTTTTGTGATAGGTTCTTCGATGCTCAATTTTATTGTATTTTTCTTCACAACGCGCAATTATATCCGGATGAACCGCTCGCAGCGGAAGATGCACCGCGATTTTGCCAGAAAGCAGAGAACTGATAAGGCGGCACGGAATGCAGGAATCACCAAGCACCGTTGTGCGGTCTGTGGAAGAACGGAGAAGGACGGAGATGACCTTGTATTCAGGTTCTGCTCCAAGTGTGCAGGCAATTATGAATATTGCCAGGATCATCTGTACACGCACATTCACAAGACTAACTAAACAGAACAGGAATATTTATACCCGCTATGCCGGCTGACACGGTGTGGCGGGATTTTTTTCACGCAATTGTCACATTAAATACACAAATAAAACATTTTTTGGACTAATTTTAACCATAAATTTTCCATATAATATTTTGTAAATTGGCTGAATGTAAGGAGGAATCAGTTGTGATTGAAGTTAAGAATCTGGTCAAGAAATATGGCAGTCATACAGCCGTTGACAATCTGTCGTTTACACTTGAACCGGGAAGAATTTACGGTTTTCTGGGACCGAACGGTGCCGGTAAATCCACTACGATGAATATAATAACGGGATATCTCGGTGCGACAAGCGGAGATGTCATAATAGACGGACATAATGTGCTTGACGAACCGGAGGAAGCCAAGAAATGCATAGGATACCTGCCGGAGATACCGCCACTTTATACGGATATGACGGTTAACGAATATCTGCATTTTGCCGCGAAGCTTAAGAAACTTCCGAAAGATAAATCAGAGGATTTCATCGAACAGGCGAAGGAGATGGCTCATGTCAAGGATGTGGAGGGCAGGCTTATAAAGAATCTGTCCAAAGGTTACAGACAGAGAGTCGGACTTGCATATGCGGTCCTTGGTTTTCCGGATATAATAATACTTGATGAGCCGACAGTAGGCCTTGACCCGAAGCAGATTATCGAGATAAGGGACCTTATTAAAGAACTTGCGAAGAATCATACGGTCATTTTAAGTTCGCATATTCTTTCGGAAGTCAGTGAAGTATGTGATTATGTATTGATAATATCCCATGGACGTCTGGTTGCCAGCGATACGATAGATAATCTGTATAAATATATGGGTGAGACCTGTGAACTTGAGATTCTGGCCAAAGCTGACGAAGGAAGCTTCAGAAATGCCATTGCAGAGGTGCCGGGAATAAATGAGACGGAATGTAAGACAGAAGATGATTTTGTCAAGGCAACGATTGATTATGACGGCAAGGATGATACACTTGAAGCTGTTTTCTATGCACTGGCACAGAGCCGCATACCGGTTTATGAAATGCATAAAATAACCAAGTCGCTTGAGGAACTCTTCATTGAGCTTACATCCGACACAAAGGAGGCCGAATAATGGGTGCAATATTTTCAAAAGAAATTAAATCCTTCTTTAATTCTATGTTGGGATATGTTTTCTGCGCGGTAATGATTATCCTGATAGGAATATATTTTTACATATATAATCTTTCATATGGATATCCGAGGTTCTCATATTCACTTATGAGTGCGCTTTCGATAATGATGTTTGCAACACCGCTTTTGACAATGCGTTCTTTTGCCGAGGAAAGAAAGAGCCGCACCGACCAGATGCTTCTTACGACACCGGTCAGGATATGGCAGATTGTGCTTGGCAAATTCCTGGCATATGCGGTTATATATGCAATACCGTTGCTTGTGTCATGTCTGTGCCCACTTATCATTAATCTTAAGGGAAGCACATCATATCTTAAGGTTGACTATCTCACAATATTTACGGCGTTCTTCTTTGGACTTGTGTACATCAGCATTGGTGTGTTCATATCATCACTTACGGAGAGCCAGATCATAGCGGCTGTCGGTTCGTTTGCGGCTGTATTCCTGCTGGTGTTCTGGAGCGGACTTACCGGATACATACCGAACACGGTGATGGCAGCACACATCGGTCTTATGGTTCTGCTTGTACTTGTGTTCCTTATAATATATGCTTTGACAAAGAACTGGATAATTGCCGGAGCAATCGGCGGCGCAGGATTTATAGCATTACTGGCTGTTCGCCTTGCAAAGTCATCCTTACTCAGTACATGGCTCAATGCAGTTACCGATAAAATGGATTTATCCAAACCTATATCGAACATTGCGTATTACAATCTGTTTGATATAAGCGGAATAGTAATGTATATTTCCATTATTTTTGTCTTCCTTATGCTGACTGTTTCAAGTCTTAATAAGAGAAGATGGAGCTAGGAGGTCAGCCATGAAGAGAGAAAAACATAATTTAATCGGAACAAAGGCTTTTAGAAAAGGTTCTTATTCCACGGTGATTATGGTAGTAATAATTGCTATTGTAATAGCGGCCAACGTGATGTTTTCAAAGCTTCCGACGGCTGCCAGAAATATTGATGTCAGCAGTAACAATCTGTATTCAATAGGTGATACCACACATTCGGTTCTTGACGGATTGAAGAATGATGTTGAGATAATTGTAATTAAAGATAAAGAAAGCACGGATAAGAGAATTTTAACACTACTTGCTAAATATGCCGATTATTCGGACCATATCAAGGTTACATATAAGGATCCGGTCCTTTATCCTTCGGTTCTTACCACATATGATACAGAGGAAAACAATATCGTTATCAAATGTGATGCCACAGATAAGACCACAAAAGTTGCATTCAGTGACATAATCGTTACATCAACCTCTTACTACGGAAGTACGTATGAGACTTCTTTTGACGGAGAGGGCCAGCTTACCAAAGCAATCGATTATGTATCCAATGAAAACAACAAGCTTATATATACAATAAGCGGACACGGTGAGAGCGATCTCGGTAAAAATATATCGGAACTTATATCCAAATCGAATTTCAATGTGAAATCCGTCAACCTTCTCGTAGATAACGGAATCCCGGATGATTGTGATATGCTTATATGCAACCAGCCGACGAAGGATCTTGCCGATGATGAGCTTAAGCTTCTCAGAGAGTATATGGAAAACGGCGGCAAAATGACAGTTGTATTAGCTGATACTACGACCGAAACACCGAATTTTGACGCGCTTATGGCAGATTACGGAATTTCAAAGGTAAACGGATATATCGCCGATACCGAGAGATATTACGGACAGAATGTATATCAGATTTTCCCTAATTACAGCTCGGGCGACATAACCGGCAAATTCGGTCCGGAAGAATATACACTTTTATTTGGTTCGCTTGGATTGAAAGTTGAGAAAACAGACGGAGTTACGGTTGATGAATTTCTTACAACATCCAATAAAGGCGCAGCCGTTGTTGGTGAGAATGATTATACCGAAGGCAAATATACACTTGCCGCAGCCGCAACAAAAGACGAATCAAGATTTACTGTTTTTGGCTCGGCTTCGATCATTGATGATAAATTTACGTCATATTATACGAATCTTATGGACCTGCAGGTGTTCATGAATTCGATAACAGCTAATTTTGATGATGTCAGCAACATATCGATAGACAGCATAAGCCTTCAGACAACATATAACACGATAGCCAACGGAAGCGGAATCGGTGCCATATTTATCGGTATAATTCCGGTAGCGCTTCTTATCCTCGGATTCTTAAGATGGTTTGGCAGAAGAAAGCTTTAGAGGTGGTGCAGAATGAATAAACAGATTAAAATAATAATAATTCTAGCATCAATCCTTGTAGTGCTCGTTGCCGGAAATATCATTATTAAGAAAGTAACGAAGTTCAACTCTGAAAAAAGCCAGAAAGAAAGTGAAGCGGAATCGTTGGCTGCTGCAATTAAGGTTAATGATTACGATGAACTTTCAGCAATAAGCTTCGGAAATTTTACTTTTACATGTAAGGACGGTACGTGGAATTATGACGGAGACAGTGAATTTCCGCTGGACTCATCAATTATTAAGAAAATAGCCGATGAATTTGCAGGACTTTTGGCAAGCCGGGAAATCAGTAATGCGGATTCGATAGAAAGCTACGGGCTTAAGAATCCGGCATATACCGTGAAAATCACATCCCCGGACGGTGGCAGACAGACTATTTATATAGGTAAAAGCTATGACAGCGAATACTATGTAAAGGATGCAGAAAATGATACGGTATATACATGCAGCATTTCCTGTATGGATGATATCAAGGCGGATGAGATAGTGCATTTTGCCAGGATAGACAGTGTCAATACAGTCTGGGACAGCAAATATTACAGTTTCAGCCTTGCAAGTAAGGACGGCAGCAGCCTTGTACTTAATAAGGACAGAAGCGTGGATGTATATTCGGAAGATGAGACAGATGAGAATGGTGATAAAGTTCCAAATGTTGTGTGGAATGCATCCGTAAACGGAGGCGAAGCATATGAAGTCACGGATACGACAGATTTATCATCTGTGCGTAATGCACTTGACATAACATATGACGGATGTCTTGAATATAAATCTGATGATAAAACGCTTGCCGCATATGGTCTGGATGACCCGACGTGCACTATTAAGATAGGGTACACAGATGAGAATGATAAAGATTCCGTCATTACATTAACAATAGGAACACTTGATTCGGATAATAAAACATACAGCGTCAAGTCAGACAAATCAGATGCAATATACTATATTACAAGCAGTAAGGCAGACGCGATCAAGAACTGTTTTTCGTATGATTTTAAATCCGATGAGACAGAAACAGATGCGGATACGACAGCAGAATAAAAAGTACTTGCATTTTATTTGAGAGTATGATATTATTTTACAGTCAATGATGATTTTACTAGGAGTGAGCTTTTCGGAGCTCACTCTTTTGTATGGAAGACAAATGCCATAGAAAGGATGTGACAGTGTGGCAAAGCGTGACGATTACGAAGCCATGGCAGAGAAGCTTATTATGCCGATAATCGAATCCAACGGATACGAGCTTGTGGATATTGAATATGTCAAAGAAGGTCAGAATAATTACCTCAGGGCATATATTGACAAGCCTGGCGGAATTACCGTGGATGATTGTGAAGTGGTAAGCAGAGCATTCAGTGACAAGCTGGATGAGAAGGATTTTATTGCAGAGTCCTATATATTGGAGGTAAGCTCCCCGGGACTTGGCAGACCGTTCAGAAAAGACAAGGATTTCGAACGCAATATCGGTGAAGAAGTTGAACTTAAGTTATATAAGCCGGTTGAGCATAAGAAAGATTATGTCGGACTTCTGAACGCATATGATAAGGACACGGTCACTATCGGACTGGAAGATGGCAGTGAGAAGGTTTTTGAGAGGCGTGATATCGCCGTTATAAGACAGACTGTATATTTTTAGATAATTAGGAGGATAAATGAAAAAATGAACAGTGATTTAATGGAAGCACTCAGTGCTCTGGAAAAAGAAAAGAAAATCAGCAAAGACACCTTAATCGAGGCAATAGAAAATTCACTTCTTACGGCCTGCAAGAACCATTACGGTAAAGCAGACAATTTTATTGCCAAAGTTGATCCGGATACAGGAGATTTCTCAGTGGTTGCGGCTAAAGAAGTTGTTGAGAATGTAGAGGATGACGTTACGCAGATAAGTCTCGCAAAAGCAAAAGAGATTAATTCCAAATACGACATCGGAGATACCGTAAACATTGATGTCAAGTCGGCAGAACTCGGAAGAATCGCAATCCAGATTGCCAAGAATGTAATTCTTCAGAAAATCCGTGAGGAAGAGCGCAGGGTTCTTTATGATGATTATTACAGCAAAGAAAAAGATGTTATGACCGGTGTGGTACAAAGATATGCCGGACGTAATCTTATAATTAATCTCGGAAGAGCGGATGCCGTTCTTAATGAGAGTGAAATGGTCAAGGGCGAGCATTACAAACCTAATGACAGAATTAAGGTATACGTTGTAGAAGTTAAGGATGATAAGAAAGGACCGCGTATCCTTGTTTCAAGAACACATCCGGAACTGGTTAAGAGACTTTTTGAAGAAGAAGTTACAGAAGTGCGTGATGGCACAGTTGAGATTAAGAATGTTGCAAGAGAAGCCGGCTCAAGAACCAAGATGTCAGTCTGGTCCAAGGATCCTAACGTTGATGCGGTAGGTGCATGTGTCGGAGTTAACGGAGCCAGAGTTAATGCAGTAGTAGATGAACTCGGCGGAGAGAAAATAGATATTATCAACTGGAGCGAGAATCCGGCCAATCTTATTGAAAATGCCCTCAGCCCGGCGAAGGTTGTATCGGTAGTTGCTGATGATGAAGAGAAAACAGCGCAGGTTATAGTACCGGATTACCAGCTTTCACTTGCAATCGGACGTGAAGGACAGAACGCAAGACTTGCAGCCAAACTTACAGGATTTAAGATCGATATCAAGAGTGAAACACAGGCCAAAGAGCTTGGATTACTTGATATGTATTATCCGGAAGCTGAATATGATGAGGAATATTCAGATGAATATCCGGATGAGCAGTAAAAGGTAATATTATGGCAGCAGAAAGAAAAATACCGCTCAGACAGTGTGTGGGATGCGGTGAAGATAAAGAAAAAAAAGCAATGCTGCGTGTTATAAAGACAAGTGAAGGTGAAATACTTCTTGATGATACAGGCAAGAAAAACGGCAGAGGCGCATATATCTGTAAGACAATGCAATGTCTTGAAAAAGCAGTTAAGAATAAAGGCCTTGAACGTTCGTTAAAAGTCCGTATCCCGCAGGAAGTATATGATGAGCTTAAGAAGGAGATGGCTGATTATGAAAAATGATAACGTTCTTTCCATGCTCGGACTTGCCAAACGTGGCGGAAATATTGTCAGCGGCGAATTCTCGGTAGAGAATGCGATAAGGGACGGAAGTGCGTACCTTGTTGTGATAGCGAAAGATGCCTCTGACAAGACCAAAAAGAAATTCAGTGATAAGTGCAGTTTCTATAATGTCCCGATAGCATTCTATGCTGACAAGGAGACACTCGGAAAGAGTATCGGATGTGAAATCCGTACATCGGCAGCGGTTACGGACGAGGGACTGGCGAAGTCGCTTATCGGCAAATTAGATTTATAAATTCCGGTTAATCGGAATGTGAATCCTTAAATATCAAGGAGGTTAGTTTTAACTAAATGAGAGTTTACGAATTATCAAAAGAAATAAATGTGCCCAACAAAGAACTTGTAGAGTACCTTTCAAAGAGCAACAGCGATATTAAAACACATTCAAGTTCTGTGTCTGATGCGGAAGCTGAAAGTGCAAGAAAGTATTTTGCAAAAGGCCGTAATACATCAGAGACCAAAGAACAGGCGCCTAAAACAGAGACACCTAAAACAGAGACACCTAAGACAGAGACACCTAAGACAGAAACGGCAGCCGGAGCGGACGCATCTAAAGATGCAGCACCGAAGAAAAAGATTTTTGCTTCATATAATCCGCAGAACAGCGGACGCAAGGAAGTAAGAGACCAGAGAAGAACAGGCGACAGAAGAGATGGAAGACCTGGCGACAGAAGGGACAACAAAGTGCGCCCGGACGGAAGACCGGTAGAGAGAATCCGCCCAAGAGACAACGCTAAGCCGGGAGAACGTCCAAGCGACAGAGTGCGCCCGGATGGAACAATGGTAGACAGAAAGCCGAGACCGGATGCCAGACCTGCAGAGAGACGTCAGGATGGAAGACCTGATGACAACAGACGTCAGGATGGAAGACCTGATGACAACAGACGTCAGGACGGAAGACCTGGAGATAACAGACGCCAGGATGGAAGACCTGGAGATAACAGACGTCAGGATGGAAGACCTGGAGATAACAGACGCCAGGATGGAAGACCTGGAGATAACAGACGCCAGGATGGAAGACCTGGAGACAACAGACGCCAGGACGGAAGACCTGGAGATAACAGACGTCAGGACGGAAGACCTGGAGATAACAGACGTCAGGATGGAAGATCTGGAGATAACAGACGTCAGGACGGAAGATTTGCAGACAGACGCCAGGATGGAAGAAACCAGGACAGAAATGCAGCACCGGATAACAGAAGAACCGGTGGCAATGACAGAAATAATTTCCGCAAGGATGACAGAAACAGCGGATTTGACGGCGGAGAAGCTATCAAGGAAAGAGAAGCTAAAGAGCAGAGAAACCGTGACAGGGAAAACCGTAAGAGAGATAACAGCAGCTACGATAAGACCGAGAGAATGGAGAACACCAAGGCTCTCGAGAAGAATATGAATAAAGTTAAACAGCAGCAGAAAAAAGCGGAAGAGGAGACAATCAGAACCCTTACGCTTCCGGATACGCTTACTGTTAAAGAACTTGCTGATATGATGAAGATAGCACCTGCAGCACTTGTTAAGAAACTTTTCCTGCAGGGAACGGTTGTGACGATCAATCAGGAAATCGATTTCGATACAGCTGAAGAAATTGCATTGGAATACAACTGTATCTGTGAACATGAGGTTAAAGTCGATGTTATCGAGGAACTTCTTAAAGAAGAGGAAGACGATCCGTCAACTCTTGTTCCGAGACCGCCTGTTGTCTGCGTTATGGGACACGTTGATCATGGTAAAACATCACTTCTTGATGCCATCCGTTCGACACATGTAACATCAAGAGAGGCCGGAGGTATCACACAGCACATCGGTGCTTATACGGTAGAGGCACACGGACAGCAGATAACATTCCTTGATACACCGGGACACGAGGCATTTACGGCCATGAGAATGCGTGGTGCCAAGTCAACAGATATCGCCATTCTTGTAGTTGCAGCCGATGATGGTGTAATGCCACAGACTGTCGAAGCTATTAACCATGCAAAGGCAGCCGGAATTGAAATAGTAGTTGCAATCAACAAAATTGATAAGCCTAGTGCCAATATAGAAAGAGTAAAGCAGGAACTTGTGGAATACGAACTTATACCCGAAGACTGGGGCGGTTCCACTATTTTCTGTCCGGTATCGGCACATACTGGAGAAGGTATCGACAATCTCCTTGATATGCTTTTGCTTACGGCAGAAATCCTTGAACTTAAAGCTAATCCTAACAGAAGAGCCAGAGGACTTGTTCTTGAGGGAAGACTTGATAAAGGTAAAGGACCTGTTGCAACAATGCTTGTACAGAAGGGAACACTTCATGTCGGTGACCATATTGCGGTTGGTTCATGCCATGGCAAGATAAGAGCAATGGTTGACGATAAGGGAAAAAGAATACAGCAGGCGGGTCCGTCAATTCCGGTAGAGATACTCGGTCTTAATGATGTGCCTAATGCCGGTGATGTATTTGTATCTCCGGAGACAGAGAAGGAAGCAAGAAGCTTTGCCGAGACATTTATCAGGGAAGGAAGAGAGAAACTTCTCGAAGAGACGAAGTCCAAAATGTCGCTTGATGATCTGTTCTCGCAGATCCAGGCAGGTAATCTTAAGGAACTTCATATTATTGTTAAGGCCGATGTACAGGGTTCGGTTGAAGCAGTAAAGCAGAGCCTTATGAAATTATCCAATGATGAAGTTGTCGTCAAAGTTATTCATGCGGGTGTCGGCGCGATTAATGAATCAGATGTTATACTTGCATCAGCATCGAATGCAATTATAATCGGATTTAACGTCCGTCCTGATAATCAGGCTAAAGCAGTTGCCGATGCGGAGAATGTTGACCTGAGATTATACAGAGTAATTTATCAGGCTATAGAGGATGTCGAAGCTGCCATGAAGGGAATGCTTGATCCTAAGTATGAGGAGAAAGTAATCGGACACGCAGAGGTACGCCAGACATACAAAGCATCAGATGTAGGAACAATTGCCGGTTCTTATGTACTTGACGGAGTTCTTACAAGAGGATGTTCCGTAAGACTTATGAGAGGCGATGACATGATTTATGATGGACCTCTCGCCTCACTTAAGAGATTCAAGGATGACGCCAAGGAAGTCAAAGAAGGATATGAATGCGGATGTGTTCTTGAAAAATTCAATGACATCATGGAAGGCGATATACTTGAAGCTTATACTATGGTTGAAATACCGCGTTAGGAGGTTAAGCCATGCGTAAAAACAGCATCAAACTTACCAGAATAAATAATGAAGTCATGCGCGAATTAAGCAATATAATCCGCGCCGAAATAAAGGATCCGAGAATTAATCCGATGACTTCCGTGGTTGCCACGGAAGTTTCACCGGACCTTAAGATATGCAAGGCATATATAAGTGTTCTCGGAGATGAACAGTCACAGAAAGATACAATTACCGGTTTGAGAAGTGCGGAAGGATATATAAGGAATCTTCTTGCCAAGACCGTTAATCTCAGAAATACACCTCAGATTATTTTTGTGCTTGACCAGTCAATAGAATACGGTGTTAATATGTCCAGACTTATTGATGAGGTAAGTGCCAAAGATGAGGGCAGGGAGGAATAATGGTATCTGTTGAAGAAGAGATTTTAAGTGCTGCAAGCATAGGAATTACAGGGCATATAAGGCCTGATGGGGACTGTGTCGGCTCGACTCTGGGTCTTTACAATTATATCAGGGAGAATATGCCGGACAAGACTGTTGATATATATCTTGATCCGATTGAAAAAAACTTTAAGTTCCTGTCGGGTGCTTCGGATATAAGGCATTCGGCAAATAAAAATATCAAATACGATGTTTTTATCATACTGGACTGCGGCGACCTCGGACGTGTTGCGGAATTTACACTTGACTATATACGCAATGCTTCTAAGACGATATGTATCGATCATCATATGTCCACAAAAGGTATTGCTGATGTCAACCATATATGTCCGCAGATAAGCTCTGCAAGCGAAGTGCTTTTTGAATTGCTCGATGAAAATCATATTTCAAAAAATACGGCAGAATGTCTGTATACGGGCATGGTTCATGATACAGGTGTTTTTAAATACCAGTCGACGACAAGCAGGACAATGCAGATTGCAGGCAAGCTTATGGACAAAGGAATTGATTTTACAAGTATTATTGATGATACGTTTTTCAGAAAAAGCTATAAGCAGAATCTCCTGCTTGGAAAAGCATTGCTTGATTCGGAGAGACTTTTAGACGGCAGGCTTATATATTCCTATGTATCAGCGGATACATTGAAGGAGTATGATGTTATCGGCCGCGATACGGGAGGAATTATTGATGAACTCAGATTTACTGAGGGAGTCGAAGTTGCTGTATTTATGTACGAACTTCCGGACGGAAAGATAAAGACAAGCCTGCGCTCCGTGCATGATGTTGATGTCAACAGCATTGCGGGAGAATTTGGCGGCGGCGGACATATAAGAGCTGCCGGATTCACAACGACACTGGATAAGAATGCGATTATTACCAAACTGGAGGAGCTCGTAAGAGCAGGACTTTGATAATGTATAACGGCATAATCAATATTTACAAAGAGAAAGGGTACACGTCACATGATGTTGTAGCCAGGTTAAGAGGAATATTGAAACAGAAGAAAATCGGACACACAGGAACACTTGACCCGGATGCAACGGGCGTACTTCCTGTGTGCCTTGGCAATGGAACCAGATTATGTGATATGTTAACGGACAGAACCAAGGAATATAAAGTTACAATGCTCTTGGGAGTTACCACTGATACTGAAGATATATCCGGTACGGTATTGACAGAGAAGGAAGTCACGGCGGATGCAGGTGCGATAACAGATGCGATCATGTCTTTTGTGGGAAGCTATGATCAGATTCCACCCATGTATTCGGCAATTAAAGTTAACGGACATAAACTTTATGAACTTGCGAGAAAAGGTGTTGAAGTAGAGCGTAAGCCACGCAATGTTGTCATAGATTACATTAAAATAGACACCGTAGGAACCGCAGAGTGTGTATTTACTGTCGGATGCAGCAAGGGAACTTATATCCGATCGCTTTGCAGGGACATAGGCACCAAACTGGGCTGCGGGGCATGCATGAAAGACCTTGTAAGAACCCGTTCGGGAATATGCCTTGCAGAGGATGCGCTCACGCTGGATGAAGTTGAACAGAGGAAGAACGCCGGAACATTGGAAAAGTGCATTAAACCTGTTGATTTTTTCTTCATGGATTATCCTGCAGCAGTGATTCCTGAAACATACTGGAAATACGTTAAAAACGGCAATATGTTCAAAGCGGATGAATGCAGCGCCGGCCGTCTTGAAACAGATGATGTATATAAGGTGAGAATATATTTTGACCGTAAGGAAAGAGAACCGCTTTTTACGGCTTTGTATGAGTATGACAGACATACCGGCATTTACAGACCGTATAAAATGTTTCTGAACGGAGAGTGAATTAATGATTTGCATTGAAAACAAAGATTTTGTACTTGATGAGCACACGGTTGTGACGCTGGGCAAATTTGACGGAATACACAAAGGACACAGAAAACTCATTCATAAAGCGCTGGAGATTTCCCACAAGACGGGAATGAAAAGTGCAGTTTTTACCTTCAAGGTAACAGAGGAAAATAAATTTCCGTATATGGAAAGCGAGAAAATAACCACACCGGGTGAAAGAAAAGCTATTCTTGAGGAACTCGGAGTCGATATTCTGGTTGAGTACCCTTTTGATACAGAAGTTGCGGACACAGAACCTGTTGATTTTCTTACAGATGTCCTGAAAAACAAAATGAAAGCCGCATATATTGTAGTTGGTGAAGACTGGACATTTGGCAAGGGCGGACGAGGAAATGCGCAGACATTAAGGTCAAACTGTGACAAACTCGGGTTTGAACCGGTAATTCTCAAAAAAGAGACATATGATGGCCGAAAAATCGGCAGCAGCTGGGTTCGCGAAGAAATTGCGGCAGGACATATGGAAACGGTTAACATTCTTCTGGATTACCCGTACAGCATAACGGGAGTTGTCGTACACGGCAACAGAATAGGACGCACAATAGGATTTCCGACAGCAAATATATTGCCGGGTGATGATAAAATTCTTCCGCCGTTCGGCGTATATGCGTCCAAAACATTAATAGATGGCAAAGAATATTACGGAATCAGTAATATTGGTGTCAAACCGACAATCTCCGATAACAATGCGGTCAATGTCGAAACCAACCTTATCGGATATGACGGCGATCTCTACGGCAGAAGCATTAAAGTGGAACTGATGCATTTCCGGCGGCCTGAAATGAAATTTGAATCGGTCGACGCACTTAAGAACCAGCTTGTAAGGGATATAGAATTTTCAAAAACATATTTTATGATATAAAGAGCGAAAGAAAATCTTGATTTATATCCGATAATATGTTAATATCGTAAAGTATTAATGCTTAACCGATACTCAGATACAGGACACTCCGACCTGGTTCTTAGTATACGGTGATTATAATTAAGGAGGAATATCACAGATGATATCTAAAGAAAAAAAGACTCAGATTATCGCCGAGTACGGCAGAAAAGAAGGAGATACAGGTTCACCAGAAGTACAGGTAGCCCTTCTTACAGAGAGAATCAAGGAGCTCACAGAACATCTTAAAGTTAACCAGAAAGACCATCATTCAAGAAGAGGTCTTCTTAAAATGGTTGGTAAGAGAAGAGCATTACTTGAGTACCTCAAGAAGAATGATGTTGAAGGATATCGTGAATTGATTGCCCGTCTGGGAATCAGAAAATAGTTTATGGTATGGGCGGAGTTTTCCGCCCATTTTTACCGTGCAAAAGACGGATGGCAGGATGTGCGAGACCACTGACAAATGTACAGACAGCTGTGGATTTGTCAGTTGTTTCGATGTCTTGCCGCCGCACTATAACAAACATGCCGCAAAGGCAGAACAGGAGATACTATGTATAAAAGTTTTAGTATGGAACTTGCCGGAAGAACACTTACGGTAGACATCGACAGAGTTGCAAAGCAGGCTAACGGCGCTGCATTTATGCACTATGGCGATACTGTTGTACTTTCAACCGCAACAGCATCGGAGAAACCAAGGGACGGAATCGATTTCTTCCCACTCAGCGTTGAATATGAAGAAAAATTATATGCCGTAGGTAAAATACCGGGAGGATTTAATAAGAGAGAGGGAAAGGCTTCAGAAAATGCCATTCTTACATCGCGTGTTATCGACAGACCTATGAGACCTCTTTTCCCTAAGGATTACCGTAATGATGTAACACTCAACAACCTTGTTATGTCGGTTGATCCGGAGTGCAGCCCTGAGCTTACGGCAATGCTTGGCTCAGCTATCGCAGTTGCTATATCAGATATCCCGTTTGACGGACCTTGCGCAACAACACAGGTAGGACTTATTGACGGAGAATTCGTAATCAATCCTAACGGTGCACAGACAGCTGTTTCTGATCTCAAGCTTACTGTTGCATCAACAAGAGAGAAAGTTATCATGATTGAAGCAGGTGCCAATGAAGTACCTGAAGCCAAGATGATCGAAGCAATATACAAGGCTCATGAAGTTAACCAGCAGGTTATCGCTTTTATTGACAAGATTGTCGCTGAATGCGGTAAACCGAAGCATGAATATACAAGCTGTGCAATTCCTGAAGGCTTGTTTGATGCGATTAAAGAAATTGTACCTCCTGCAGAGATGGAAGAGGTAATGTTTGCTCCTGAAAAGCAGGTTCGTGAAGAGAGAATCCGTAACCTTAAGGATTATCTTGCAGAGAATTTTGCAGAGAAGGAAGAATGGCTTCCGCTTATTGATGAAGCTGTATATCAGTATGAGAAGAAAACAGTTCGTAAGATGATTCTTAAAGATCACAGAAGACCTGACGGACGTGAGATTACACAGATACGTCCGCTTGCGGCTGAAGTAGATATAATTCCAAGAGTCCATGGTTCGGCAATGTTTACACGTGGACAGACACAGATCTGCAACGTATGTACTCTTGCACCTCTTTCAGATGCGCAGAAAATTGACGGACTTAATGAGCAGGAAACATCCAAGAGATATATGCACCATTATAATTTCCCGGCTTATTCGGTTGGAGAGACCAAGGTTTCAAGAGGACCTGGACGTCGTGAAATCGGACATGGCGCACTTGCTGAGAGAGCTCTTTTGCCTGTGCTTCCGTCAGAAGAGGAGTTCCCATATGCAATAAGAACCGTATCAGAGACATTTGAATCCAACGGTTCAACATCAATGGCTTCTACATGTGCATCATGCATGTCACTTATGGCAGCAGGTGTACCTATTAAGAAGATGGTTGCCGGTATTTCATGCGGACTTGTAACAGGTGAGACAGATGATGATTATGTTCTTCTCACGGATATCCAGGGTCTTGAAGATTTCTTCGGAGATATGGACTTTAAGGTAACAGGTACCGATGCAGGTATAACGGCAATCCAGATGGATATCAAGATTCACGGACTTACAAGACCTATCGTAGAAGGTGCCATAGCAAGATGCCGTGAGGCAAGAATGTACATTATGGAGAACTGCATGAAGAAAGCCATTGCGGAACCTCGTAAAGAAGTTGGCGCATATGCACCTAAGATTGTACAGATTCAGATTGACCCTGCTAAGATCGGTGATGTTGTCGGACAGAGAGGTAAGACGATTAATGCCATTATCGAGGAAACGGGCGTTAAGATTGATATAACAGATGACGGAGCAGTTTCGGTATGCGGAACAGACAAGGCTGCTATGGATAAGGCAATCAAGTATATCCAGACAATCGTAACCGATTACGAGGAAGGTCTTGTACTTGAAGGTAAAGTCATAAGCATCAAGGAATTCGGCGCATTTATCGAGTTTGCACCGGGCAAAGAAGGAATGGTTCACATTTCCAAGATTTGCAAGGAAAGAATAGATCATGTTGAAGATGTCCTTACACTTGGCGATAAGGTTAAGTGCGTATGTCTTGGCAAAGACAAGATGGGAAGATACAGCTTCAGCATCAAAGACGTTAAAGAAGACTAATGGAGGTGTCGTATGTCAGGACATTCAAAATTTGCCAACATCAAACATAAAAAAGAGAAAAATGATGCAGCAAAAGGTAAGGTTTTTACCAGATTAGGTAAGGAGCTTATGGTTGCGGTTAAAGAGGGCGGCCCGGATCCTAACAATAACAGTAAGTTAAGAGATGTTATAGCAAAGGCTAAATCAAACAATATGCCTAATGATACGATTGACAGAAGTATCAAGAAGGCTGCCGGAGATGCCAATGCAGCAAACTTCACTGCAATCACATATGAAGGATACGGTCCTAACGGAACTGCGATCATCGTTGAGACACTTACTGATAATAAGAACAGAACAGCGTCTAACGTAAGAAATGCATTCACAAAGGGCAATGGAAATGTAGGTACGCCGGGATGTGTATCATTTATGTTTGACAAGAAAGGTCAGATCCTTATCAACAAGGAAGATTGTAAGATGGATGCTGATGAGCTTATGATGCTTGCACTTGATGCGGGTGCAGAAGACGTCAATGACGAGGATGAGGATGAAATTGAAATCATCACAGCTCCGGATGACTGTGGCACCGTAAGAGAAGCTCTTGAAGCAGCAGGACTTGAGCTTGCACAGGCTGAAGTTACAATGATTCCTCAGACATGGGTTGAACTTACTTCGGAGAACGATATTAAGCAGATGAACAGAATTCTGGATCTGCTTGATGATGATGACGATGTTCAGGCTGTATATCACAACTGGGATATGCCTGATGATGACGAAGAGGATTAAATCATATTGAATTATGAGAATCGAAGAATTTAAAATGGAACGGGAGAATCTCGTAAAACCGGGAGATACCGTTAAGATAACAGAGGGAGTGCTTCCGTCGAGCTGGTATTATACCATTGTCCCGGCGGTGGCAATGTCCCGCAATTACAAATTCGCCGAACGCATCAAGTCTGCTGAGGGTAAAGTTCTTGAAATAGAGACGACCGAACGTGGTAATTATGTTAAGGTGGAATTTGATGAAGAATCGGTTTGAATAAAATAATACATCCTGATTTAACTGGGGCATAGAAAACGGTGTGTTTTTTAGTGCCCCTTTATAAATAAGGAGTAAATCCCGTCCGCGTGGATACGGGTACGTTGATTGAGATATTCATGAGAGTGTCCGCAATATGCCGTGTTATTTCATCAAGCCGGCAGTTTATGCTGCCAAACGGCATAATTCCCGGCTCCGTACATAAATCACAACCGCATCCGGTTATTCGGACATCCGGCATTGCAAGGGCGTTTGATGCCCCGAGTGCAAGCATATCGTTGGAACAGAATATGGCATCCGGTATTTTGCCCTGTTCTTTTAGCGATTTAATATAGTTATAAGAATCTGCGGTTCCGCCGGGGCACAGATGCATATATTCGACTGACGGTTCGATTCCGGCACCTGCGCAGGCAAGTTTGAAACCGTCAAGCATCTCAAGACAGAATTCCGACATTGACGAGAAGAGAAAAGCCGGAAAAACAGCACCTGATTTAAGCGTATTACTGACAAGTGTCATAAAAGTATCTTTGATGTCGCAGATGATATTGATGACGCCGGGCGTGTCTTTATATGAATTTATCATTATGACCGAAGGCAATGAGCCGCTTTTGAATCCGGCCAATGTATCCGCGGCAGAAGAGGGAAGGCATGTGTTATCACAGACAATAGCATAAACATGCTTTGAACACATGAAATCGACAGCAGGCTTAAGATCATTCTGGCTGCCGTCGGACACCCACAGATACGGTGTTATGTTACGATTGTTCAAAACACTTACAAGGGTATTTATCATATTGAAACCATTACGTTGAATAGAGCCGGAATATATAATCCCGACACTTTGTGATGACTGGCGCTTCTGCCGGCTGTATCCGGTAAGACGGATGGCGTCCATAACCTTCCGGCGTGTGGATTCGCTTACCTTTGGACTGTTGTTGAGTACACGGGATACGGTTGCAATTGATACACCTGTCATATCAGAAATATCATAAATATTCATTTGCGGCCTCCTTTATGCCGCTATTATATAATAAATACAAAAAATGCTCAAGAAAAATCATAAACAGGTATAATTTTTTGACGGACAGGTTCCGATACATAAGATAAAGCTGTAATTATGTCTTTTTGGAGGATAATATGAAATTCAGAAAATTCCTTAGAAATCATTGGAAGGCAGTAGCTGCTGTTTTCGCAATAATAGTTGCGACTACAATAGGAGTGGTTATGGTAAGGGCCGCAACGGTTATTTTATCCGTTGATACGCCGGCCATTAATTTTAAATCAGATTCAGAGGCGGTTACTGTAAATGCTACGGTCAGTATTTTGAATGCTTCGGCGACGAATGGTACTTTTACGTGGAGTTCAGCCGATAATCTCGTGGCAAGTGTCAGCAATATCGAGGGCGTAGGAACGGTTAAGGCTGTTGCAGCAGGCAAGACCAAGCTTACGGTAGGATATCTGCTGGATGAAGATTATGTATATAAAGAGATACCGGTGATGGTACCGCTTACGGTGGCTTATGATTCTGTTGCGGGAATCATGCAGCCGGGTAATGACGGCAATGTTACATGTAACGCTGCCACATCCAAATACGTTGAATGGTCGTCATCAAACAGTAATATTGCCACGGTAACGGGTAATGGCAATGCAGCCACAATTAAGGCTATAAGTGGTGGCACGGCTACAATCACTGCTGCGATACCTGCGGACGGACTTCAATATTCATTTAATGTAACGGTTGGAGTTACCATTGCTGAAGATACCGTTGAAGTTGGCCAGGGACAGAGTGTTGCACTTACCACTAACAGTAATTCAGTTTCGGATGTATATTGGTGGTCTGCGGATGAGAATGTTGCTACTGTAAGCAACGGAGTTGTGTACGGTGTGTACGCAGGATCTACTACGGTATATGCCAGCTGCCTTGATCATAATCCCAATAATAATGCCGGCGATTCGGTAACGGTAAAAGTACCGTATGTTGTCAATACACCGGAGACGACAGTTCTCGTCGGTGACAAGATTGCGATTTCAACAACAGCCAATCCATCAGAGGTTAATTATGCATCAAGCAATAATAATATAGTTTCGTATGACTCCAAGACAGGAATGTTTACGGCAAACAGCACCGGAACGGCAGATGTGACGGTGACATGGAACGGGCATGTTGAGACAATAACAATTACCGTTATTGACGGATTTTCACTTTCCAATACATCAATGTCCCTTAACATCGGAACAAAGGGAAGCGTTACAGCTATGGTTTCGAACACTGAGCAGCCGGTTCACTGGAAATTATCGGACAGTGACATGGCGTTGCTTGAAATTTCGGAAGACGGTCTTACAGCAACGGTAACAGCACTTAAGACCGGAGACAACGGATATGTAACACTTATAGCAACGCAGGAGATTGACGGTATTGTCAAGACTGCAGAATGTAAAGTTTATATACTTAATCCTGTAAATAATCTCACACTTATGTACAATGGTAAAGAGATTAAGGACATGATTTCCCTCCAGAAAGGGGCGGAATTATATATTACGGCGTATCTTAACTTCGGAGAGACGGTTGTTCCGGATAATACCAAGCTCAGCTGGGTATCCTCCGATCCGTCAATCATATCGGTTGTACCATATACCAGTGAAGGCCAGCAGCAGCTTGGACTTGTAACTGGTCTTAACGGCGGCAAGGCTACGATAACTGTAGTTTCGGAAGACGGATTATATATCGCAACGGCGGATTTTTATGTAACTGAAGGAGTAACAAGCATAACTCTTGATAACACAAGCGTTACGGCACAGATGGCATTGCAGAAGTTCCAGCTTACAGCCACAGTCCTTCCGGCATCGGCCGGCGTTGATACATCCGTAACATGGGCATCCCTGGATCCTTCGGTCGTTACGGTTGACCAGAATGGTCTTGTAACATTTGTAGGACCTGGTGAGACATATGTAAGTGTAACTTCCAATGCGGACAGTTCCAAAGTGGCATATTGTAAATTCCATATAACGCAGCAGGTTGAAGGAATTAAGATGGATTACGACAGGCTTACGCTTAATGTAGGCGAGCAGTCGAGACTTACAGCTTTGATTACTCCGGATAATGCAACCAATAAGAATGTTAAATGGTCATCATCCAATGAAGCTGTTGTGACCGTTGATTCAACAGGTATGCTCACTGCTGTGGGAAGCGGCAGTGCCACAATAATCGTCCAGACAGAGGATGGCGGATATATTGATATGACTAATGTTACGGTTCTTCAGCCTGTTACATCAATCAATCTTTCCGAAACTGAATTATCGGTCAAGAAAGGAACGGTACTCTGGCTCAGTGCGGAGGTACTTCCTGATACGGCTGACAATAAGAAGGTAACATGGAGTTCATCTGATACATCGCTTGCAACGGTTGACCAGACCGGTAAAGTTACCACGCTTGCTGTAGGTACGGTAACGATTTCATGTGTAAGTGAAGATAACGGAACGGTTGCATACTGCATTATAGAGATAACGGAACCGGTAACGGGACTCACACTTAATACATATTATCAGGAAATGGTAACCGGAACAAAGTTTGTAATAGTTCCTACGGTACTTCCTAATGATGCACCTGATAAATCGGTAACATTTATGTCAAGTGACCCGACGATAGCGACTGTTGATGAGAACGGTGTTGTATCAGCACTTGTCGGAGGCGAATGTCAGATAGTCGTTACGACTAACGAGAGCGGACTCAAGGCTACATGTACAATTAAAGTTAAAGAGTATGTAGAGAGCATTAAGATTTCAGGTAACCCGAAGAATCTTAACGTGAATAATTCAGTAAATCTTAAAGTAACAGTTGGTAAAGAGACTGCTTCCAATAAAGCGGTTGTATGGCGAAGCAGCAATACGTCGATTGCGACCGTGGATCAGAGCGGTAAGGTTACAGGCGTTAAGCCGGGTAATGTTGTTATAACTGCGACAGCGGCTGATGGTGGCGGAGTAAGCGATTCGGTTGTAATAAGGGTCATTAATCCTGTTACATCGATATCATTAAGCAAGTCAAAGATTACTGTATATGTAGGAGATACATATAACTTACAGGCAACAATAACACCGCCTAATGCATCTATCAAGAATCTTGTCTGGACATCGGATGACGAGAGCGTGGCAAAGGTATATTCCGACGGTGATGTAGTGGGTGTAACTCCAGGAAGAACTGTGGTACATGCTACATCGACAGATGGCAATGAAGTTGTTGCCAACTGTACGGTTATTGTCAAGGAAATAATAAAGGCATCTTCGATTTCGGTTAATTCATCGGAAATCACGATGTTAAAGGGCAAGACAAGACAGCTTACTGCAAGGTTATATCCGACCAATACAAATGAACATGTTAAATGGGTATCCTCAGATACATCTATTGTAACGGTTGATGCATATGGCAATATCATTACGGTTGGGGCCGGAACATGTGAAGTTACGGCATACAGTTCATCCGGAACCGTTCAGGATACATGTATAATACATTCAATGGCAATGCATTATACGGATATCAAGATAGAACAATATGATACATTTAACCTGTATGTGGATGGTGCTCCGTCAGCAGTATCGTGGAGAACATCGAATCCAAGAATTGCTACAATAGATGGTAACGGACTGGTAACAGGACGTATGCCGGGTGAATGTGTGATAAGCGGAACGGTCGATGGTAAGACAGTTACATGTTATGTCAAAGTAATGGCTGTGGATCCGGGCAAGTTCATTAACAGGAAAAAATAATATAAGAATAACGAAAGGCATTGCGGCTGATTGACCACAATGCCTTTTTCGATTCCGAGAACAAAAACGAAGCACCAAAGAATTAACTTTGGTGCTTCCAGCTTTTAAATATGAGGGGGGAGATAGAAAGTTATACTTCACTATCCACTTATTAATCTAGTATACGAATGTGACGGCTGTGTGAAAAAACGAAAAAAGATTTAACATTTTTGTAACAATTTCATCCTGAGTGTATTTCGTAACAAAAACTTAATATTTGCATTTGTTGATTTTGAATGATGAATGTGGTATAGTGTGAGTGTATGCAAAATAAGGAGAGGTTACTATGAGAGATGATTTTGATTTAGAAGAGGAACTTGCCAAATCAATAGCAAGTATTGTGGATGAAGAGACAGCTGATGCACATGCATATGTTAATAAGAACACATCTGAAACAGATGATATACCAGATGAAGAAGAGAAGATATATGATGATCCGGATGATGATTCAGATGATGATTCCGATAAGCCGGATAAGAAGAAGATCATTATTATCGTAGCATCTGTTGTAGCAGCGGTTCTTATAATAGGAATAACGGCATTTCTTGTGGTCAGGGCTGCTTTTAATAAGAGCAAAGATAATTACGGATATTATAATGAACTTGGATATAAGGCCTATGATGATAAAGATTACGATACCGCTATATCTGATTTTGAGAAAGCACTTACCTATGATGAAGGCAAGGGCGACAGTGATACCAATATCAATATGATGCTTTACCTGTTTGAATGTTATAAGAATACTTCCCAGGATGATAAGGCAGAAGAGATATTGCTTGATGTGATTGACCGTGACAGTGATAACAAGAATGCATATTATAATCTGATGTCAGTTTATCTGAATGGTAAAGATTATACCAAGCTCGGCGACCTGTATGAAAAGGCAGCTGCCACTGAAGATGATGATATTATTGCATTGTTTAAGAAATATGTGCCTCAGAATCCAGTGGCGACACCGGATGAAGGCAGTTACAGCGACGATCAGAAGGTATTCCTTTCAGCTGATAACGGATGTAAGATATATTACACAATAGACGGTTCGGATCCTAAGGACAATGCACAGGTTTTTTCTAACAGAATAGAACTTAAAGAGGGCCAGACCACTGTTAAATTCTATGCGGTTAACGATTACGGAATTAAGAGCGATGTTATAACCAAGACCTATAATATACAGTATTCAGGACCGGCGACACCTGAAATAACACCGTCAGACACGACAATTTCACAGTCGTCCAAAGTAATGGTTACGGTTACCGGAATTGCGTCAGGCAGTAAGGCGTATTATACACTTGACGGAACGGCACCTACTACAGACAGCACAGAGTACAGCAAGCCTTTTGAACTTCCGGCAGGAACTACGGTTGTTACCGTGATGGTTGTTGACGGACATGGAAAGAGCACCATGGCATCCAAGACATATAAGGTAACGTATGAATCCAAATATACTCAGACAGAGGCAGAGGATTTCATATGGAGTGCATTGATAGACAAGAAAATTGTCAATAAGAAACATATTGACAAAGATGATAATGAATGTTCAATGGATTACTATTCATTAAAGACAGTCGATGATAAACAGATATATATGTTCTATTATAACATTGGACATGATGCACAGGATTATTGGTATGGTGCTGATGCCAATACCGGAGATGTATATAAGGTAACAGGTTCAAAGGGAAGTTATAAACTTTCATCAGTTAAATAATACAATCATAGCGTGGGACTTTTATCGGTTTCACGCTATTTTTTTACAATTTTCCAGTATATTTGTATTGCATTACTTGATTCTATTGTATAAAATGGTAATTAGATAAATATAGGAGGTGCTTTATGTACAAGATACTTAAGGCTGAGTTTCTGGCCAGCAATATTTTCCTTATGGAAATAGAAGCTCCGCGTGTGGCTAAATCATGCGAGCCGGGCCAGTTTATTATTGCTAAGATTGACGAGAATGGTGAGCGTATTCCACTTACGATTTCAGACTATGACAGAGAAAGAGGAATGGTTCAGATAGTTGTTCAGGTTATCGGAGCATCCACTAAGAAGATGTCAGAGCTTAAGACAGGAGATTATCTTGAAGATTTCGTAGGACCGCTTGGATGTCCTTCCGATCTTGTTACAGACGATATTGAAGATGTTAAGAAGAAAAAGATTCTTTTTGTTGCGGGCGGTCTTGGAACTGCTCCGGTTTATCCACAGGTTAAATGGCTCCATGAACACGGTATTGCCGCTGATGTTATTGTCGGTGCCAAGACAAAGGATCTTGTTATTCTTGAGAAGGAGATGCAGGAAGTTGCCGGCAATCTCTATATAACAACAGATGACGGAAGTTACGGCAGAGGCGGAATGGTTACGGATACGATTAAATATCTCGTAAACGATCTTGGTAAAGAGTATGACCACTGTGTAGCTATAGGACCGATGATCATGATGAAGTTTGTATGCCTTCTTACCAAAGAACTCGGAATACATACGGTTGTCAGTGTCAACCCTATCATGGTTGACGGAACCGGTATGTGTGGAGCGTGCCGTGTGCAGGTTGGTAATGAAGTTAAGTTCGCGTGTGTTGACGGACCTGAATTTGACGGACATCTTGTTGATTTCGATCAGGCTATGAAGAGACAGCAGATGTATAAGACACAGGAAGGTCGCGCAATGCTGGCACTTACAGAGGGTGCAACTCACAAGAACGGCGGATGCGGCTGCGGAGGTGACAAATAATGGATGTTATGAAGAGAGTGCCTGTAAGAGAACAGGATCCGAAAGTAAGAGCAACCAATTTTGAAGAGGTTTGCCTTGGATATAATGAGAAAGAGGCTATGGAAGAGGCTTCCAGATGTCTTAATTGTAAGAATGCAATGTGTATGAAGGGATGTCCGGTATCTATCAATATTCCGGCATTTATACATGAAGTTAAGGAAGGTAATTTTGCTGAGGCTTATAAGATTATCAGCCAGTCATCAGCTCTTCCGGCTGTGTGCGGACGTGTATGTCCACAGGAATCACAGTGTGAAGGCAAATGTATCAGAGGAATCAAGGGTGAGCCTGTATCAATAGGTAAGCTTGAGCGATTTGTTGCCGACTGGGCAAGAGAGAACGGAATCACACCGGAACCGGCCAAAGAGAAGAAGAACAAGAAGGTTGCGGTAATCGGTTCAGGCCCGTCAGGACTTACATGCGCTGGAGACCTTGCCAAACTTGGTTATGATGTTACTATTTTTGAAGCATTACACAAGGCCGGCGGAGTTCTTGTATACGGAATTCCTGAGTTCCGTCTTCCGAAGGACAAGGTAGTTCAGGCAGAAGTTGAGAACGTTAAGAAGCTTGGCGTTAAAATAGAGACGAATGTTGTTGTAGGTAAGGCTGTCAAGATTGATGACCTTAAAGAAGAGGGCTTTGAAGCCGTATTTATCGGTTCGGGTGCAGGTCTTCCTAGATTTATGGGAATACCGGGAGAGAATGCCAACGGAGTATTTTCAGCTAACGAGTATCTCACAAGAAATAACCTCATGAAGGCTTTTGAGGATGGTTATGATACCCCGATTGCAGCAGGAACAAAGGTTGCTGTTGTCGGCGGCGGTAACGTTGCGATGGATGCTGCGAGAACGGCATTGAGACTCGGAGCTGAGGTTCATATCATTTACAGAAGAAGTGAGGAAGAACTTCCTGCCAGAGTTGAAGAGGTACATCACGCTAAGGAAGAAGGAATTATTTTTGATCTTCTTACCAATCCTACAGAGATTCTTGTCGATGACAAGGGCTGGGTTAAGGGAATTAAGTGCGTGAGAATGGAACTTGGCGAGCCTGATGCATCAGGCAGAAGAAGCCCTGTGGAAATTCCGGGTTCTGAATTTGAAATGGATCTTGACACAGTTATCATGTCTCTCGGAACATCGCCGAACCCGCTTATATCATCGACCACTAAGGGTCTTGAGATCAATAAGCGTAAGTGTATCGTTGCTGATGAGACAACCGGACAGACATCCAAGATTGGTGTATTTGCCGGTGGCGATGCCGTAACGGGAGCTGCTACGGTTATTCTTGCAATGGGAGCCGGAAAAGCTGCAGCAAAAGGTATTGATGAGTACTTAAGCGCTAAGAATTAATCAGCGCATTATTATCCGGCGTGCCGTAAGGCATGCCGGAATGAATTATATTATTGGTTGAGTGAGGATTACACAATTGATTTTGCTTGAGATGGAGATAGATGCAGCCACTATTCAGGTCAACGTATATCTGCTTATAGTTCTTGTCGGACTTATATTAGTGCTTGTAGGCTATTCATTATGGATGGGAAAGAGGAATACCCAGAAGTTAATTGATGAACATATTAATATTGATCCGATATCAGGGTACGGTAATTTTGCAAGGTTTGTTGATGATGCCGAAATAATGCTTAAATATAAGGACGTTAATTATGTTGTCGGTGTGATAGACATAAGTAATTTTAAAGCGATTAATGATTATTATGGACGTAACCAGGGTGATAGAATACTTAAATCTGTAGCGGACAGGATTCATGACATTATTATGCCGGATGGCATTTTTACAAGAATGTTTGCGGACAGATTTGTTTTTATGATTAATTTTCTTGATATTAACAGTCTTAAATACATTATTGAGACATATCTGGAAGATATTGAATTTGAAATCGAGGAACTTAGAGAAGTTATTAAAATAAATTGCAACTGTGGTATGTATATCATCGAGGATTATGGAGAAGATGTCAATATGATGATTGACAAGGCAGCAATAGCAAGTAAGCTTTCCAAGAAATCCATATCCAAGATGGTAACCATTCTGGATAATAATATCAATTATGATATTGCCAGAAAACAGAAACTTACATATAAGATGAGCAAGGCGCTGAACAATCATGAATTTGTTCCTTATATCCAGCCTAAGGTGAGTTTCAGGGACGGACATATTGTCGGTGGAGAGGCGCTTGTGCGTTGGATGTCACCGGAGGACGGAATGATCGCACCGAATGATTTTATCCCACTTTTTGAGCAGAACGGATTCGTCAATAAGGTCGATTTCTATATGCTCGAGCGTATCTGTGCCATGATCAAAAAGCGCAGCGAATGGGGCAGATATACTGTACCTATTTCGGTAAACCAGTCAAGAATGCATGTGTATGACACGGTTTATATTAATAAGCTTATCAATACTTTTGATAAGTACGGCATCAATAAGAATAATATCGTATTCGAGTTGACGGAGAGTGCTTTCACGGAGAATACGGATGATATGATTGATTTAATAAGACGAATGTCGAAGCTTGGGTACAATATATCGATGGATGATTTCGGCTGTGGATATTCTTCACTTAACATGCTGAATCTGCTCCCGATTAGTGAACTTAAGCTGGACAAGCAGTTTCTGGATGACGAATCCGAGAAGAGCAGATATATTATTAAATCAATTGTAAATCTGGCGCACGGACTTGGCATAAAGATAGTGTGTGAGGGCGTAGAGACTGCAGAACAGGTCGAGTTTCTTACCAATATCGGATGCGATATTGCACAGGGTTATTATTATGCCAAACCTATGCCGATGAACGAGTTCGAGAAATTACTGGATGGAGATGTGTGTCTGCTGCGATGAAAATTTCAATTATCTGTGTTGGTAAAATCAAAGAGAAATTCTATTCACAGGCCGTGGATGAATATATGAAAAGGCTTACAAGATACTGTAAGCCTTTTGTTGTTGAACTGCCTGACGAAAAGACCCCGGAGGGCTGTTCGCAGACTGTGTGTGATCAGATTAAGGCCAAAGAGGGCGAGCGTATACTCGGTGCGCTTAAAGGTGACGAATATGTAATTTCGCTTGCAATAGAAGGTAAAAAATTAAATTCCGAGCAGCTGGCAGGAATGATAGATAAACTGGGTATCGGCGGTACAAGCCATATAGCTTTTATAATCGGAGGTTCGCTTGGACTTGACCAGCGTGTATTAAAGCAAAGCGATATGCTGCTCAGCTTTTCTGACATGACTTTTCCGCACCAGCTTATGAGGGTCATACTGCTTGAACAGGTGTACAGAAGTTACAGGATAATAAACGGAGAACCATATCATAAGTGAATATGTAATGTATAATAATAGTAGCAAAATAGCAATTAGCGGTTTATGTAATAAATGCTCAAAATATAGTACGATGATTGTGGAGGTGATATGCAATGATTTTTTCACAAAAACTACAATTAATTCGTAAGAATAAAGGTTTGATCCAAGAAAAACTGGTGGGAAAACTGGATGTATCCAGACATGGACCTGTTATAATAGGACTAAATTAAGAGAAACCCAACAAAATCAAGGGTTTGCACTGATTTAGTCCTATTTTTTTATGCCATTAGGTTAAGGTTAGGACAGCGCTGTTTACAATCAAAGACCTACATTTCAAAAAGTCAGATAATGTTCGATTACTGATATGGTCGAGTTATGGCTTTTATTAGAATGCGAGGTGAAATTTAATATTAAAATTCATGTAGGACTGAATTAGCTCTTAAAAACGGTTTATTCGACATTGCTAATAAGTCCTACTTTTTTTGCCCGAAAAAGGAGGTTGGCAATGACAAAACGAGAGTTAATTCAGTTCATGGACGAGTTGGTGGAATTAGCCAGCGAGGAAAACAAGACAAGAGCAATCTTGGTAAAAGAAAAGTTTATCAATGACTTTGAAAAAAGTTATGAGTATGAAAAGGAGGTTCAGACAGAGATTACAGAACTGCCACCTTACTATATAGCAGCCATGCCGGATGCAGTACAGGAAAAAATCAAGGCAAAGGTAATAGCAGCATTAACAGAGTATGGTGAGTGTAACGGAAACAATATCCAGTATATTGAAGATGTCAAGGCAAATGCGAAGGGATATGAGTATCTTGGCAGGCTTTATCTTTCCACTCACAAAAAGGAGTTTGGATTGGGGTGATGTAATGACTTGAAGGAAGCAATTATATCAGGTGCAGAGAGAATGGTAAAGGCATTTACTAGCTGTCCTGAAATTCCTAAGATTGAGTTGTCTGAGGCAAAGGACAACATTGTGTTTCAGCTTGTAAATACAGAACAGAATAGAGAGATGCTTGCAGATGTGCCTCACAGAGAGTATCAGGATTTGTCTGTGATTTACCGTTGGGTGGTAAAGGTAGAAATGGCATTGACTTCATTTATTAGCTCACGGAGCATAATCCGTATCTCAGGGTAATCATTCGGCTTCTGCGACAATAGCAGTCGGATATATTCTGATTCCTTTATACCTCTCTGCTCGGCATCCAGACGGAGCTTTTCGGCTTCCTTTTCCGTCATACGGAAAGGCTTAACAACCGTTTTTTTATCTCCTGCCATTTACCTCACCTTCCCTGACCTTTGCTTTAACTCAGGCGATACCTCCGGCAACAAATCCTGCCCCTCTGCGATGGCTTCCGTCATCTTTTGGATTGCACCGTCTATGCCACCTTTCGATTGCAGATTTTGAATAAACTCATCTGCCAGCGTTACAGCAAGTGCTTCTATCTCCACTCCATACTTTGTACGGTCAAACAGCTTATCCAATATCTCATAGTCCTCTGCAAGCGTATCTGCACTCGCCTTCTTGTTTGCAAAGTCAATAAAGTCTCTCGGATTTTCCATCTCAGCCTGTGCCTGCTTCAACATTTCATAATTCCATTCCGTCACTTCATTGATAACATCGTCAATGGAATCCTCAATCCATCTGATTTTATCTGTCTGATAACTCAAATCTCCACGAAACAGCTTGCCTTCCTTTTCCCCCAGCAGAAAATCATGCCCACTCATATATCCTAACAGTTTATCTGCTTCGGCTTCTGTCAGCTTAAATGGTGTATCACACGCACCCATAAACTGAACCAATTCCTCTGCACCTGCAAAGCACTCCGGTTCCTCCACATAATTTGCCCGATACTCAAGTATGGTTAAATCTTCCCCGGTAAATCCAAAATCGTCAAAGGTAAGCTCCACATAGCCATCCTCTCCTAATTCCATCTTATCTGTCATAACGAAGATATTTGGGAATATCTCGTGATATTTACAATCACGCTGCGACTGTTCTTAACAGAAGCCAATTTGCACATTTATAAAAATGGGCATCATCTGAGGGTATGGGGAGCAGAATCCCCATCAAGATTGCGGGGTAATCGGAACTCACAAAGTGAGTTGTTACTCAGGCAAATCTTGCTCAGAAAGTGAAATATTACATATATAGCTGGTTTTATTACATAATCATAAAAATAAGCAAATTTAATGATAACCTTATAGCGTGATTAGTAACACAAAGTGGAAAAAAAGGCAGGAATATTTATAGCTGTGGGTATTGTGGTAGAAAAATGCAAGGCGATGGTAAAGGCATACTTAGGTGCAATCAGAGATATTTAGTAAAGGAATGTCAATGCCGAAGTGCTACCATAAGGCATAAGGAAGCAAATGAAGTGGTCTTAGCAGCTTTAAGGCAACAGATACAGTTGCTTGTAAAAGAGGCAGAACTGTCTAAAAACGCAAGGAATAAAACCATTCCATACTCCGAAAGGTGCTGAGATTAAAACCTTGATAAAGACCATTACAACCATGAAAAAAACATGGATGCCACTTTATGAGCAATACACAGACGGTAAGCTATCCAGAGAGGACTTCCTCGTGGAAAAGAAGAAATATGATGAAGAAACTGCAAGATTGGAGCAAAGGTTACATGAGCTTCAAAGCAGGCAGAACCTTCAGCAAGAGAGTAACCAACAGGCGGAAAAAAATATCAGTCAGTTGCTTTGCTATGCCAATCAGATGGAACTTACGGAAGAAATAAAGGAGAAGCTGATTGACAAAGTTAAGGTATATTCCGATAATAGAATAGAAATCTGTTGGAAGTTTGAAAGCGGATTTTTTGATATGGAAACTATGCACAAGTACGGTTAGATTAGTACAGTGCCAACAAAGAGAAAATCTATTTACAGAAATAGGTATGATACAAAAGGGAGAAAATCGCCTATGGATTATGAAAAAATAATATCTAGTGTGTTGCCTGCACTCATTACAGCCTTTGTTTCAACTATTGCTATGATTACAAGTTATAAAGCTGCCAAAAATGCACAGAAGCAGTCCTATAATAACAATGTTGACAGTATGCGTTTTACACAGAAAGAAAAAGTGGCAGACCGGATTGCAGAGAAGGCAGCAATACTTCTTACAAAATGTGATCCGAATGTATTGAATACGGTTATTAATGAAATTATCCCAAGACCTATTTCCCATGAAGAAAATGGAAACATTAGAAGGTATTTATTAGGAATAGCAGATGAGATACAAACTTATTCAAATGTTATTAAAATGTTGTCATATTCCATTTTTGATAGTGAGGAAATGTTAAGAAAACTTGAAAAAGTATGGAATGAGATGGATGCTGTAGACCAAAAGTGTTCTGAGATGCTGTTAAGATTGGCAGAGATATACACTGCTATGACACCGGAAGGGAAAATCAAGGGAATTAATGTCATGGAGGAAAAATTGAAACTTGAGAGGTCTTTTTCGGAAGAATACAGTAAGATGTATTGTCAATTACATGAATCAATATCTGATTTAGTATGGTATATTCGTCAACAGTCAATACCAAAGGATCAAAACAGAAAGCAGAAAAAACATAAGAAGAAAAAATAATACAATGTATATTATAATAAGGGCAGTTTAGCCATTTGGACTGCCCTTATTATGTAATAAGAATTATGAAATGTTTGAGAGTGGATTTTTCGTTAAAGAAACTATGCACAAGTCGGTTGACATACAAGCTTGTGCAGAAATCAAAAAAATAAATTTTTTTTAGTCCTTACTTGACAGAAGAGCAGGCTGTAGCGAAGTGGGAGTCCGGATACGTATATCCTGATATTAGTAACCTTATTAAAATCAGCGAATTATTCAATGTTACAGTCGATTATTTAGTTAAAGACCAGGAGTGTGTTATCAGTTGTTTCGATGATAGTGTAACGGATGCCGATAGACTTATTGAATTTCGCTTAGAAGCAAATGTTAATACATATGCTGCTTACATGAACGAGACGGATTCAACGCGGCTGGATTCTCATGATTTCTCATATAGCAATGGTTCTTATACATATTATGATACATACGTTGGTGGGGAACAGTTTGCTGGTGAAGAAGCCATATGGTATGAAGGTAAATCACAGTATGCAATGAACTACATTGGAAGAGCTTTGAATCAGAAATTCAGTGGTGACTTTTTAAAGGAAGCTCTTCGCAAAGCCGATAAAAAAATGCCCTTCAGAGGACCGGAGTATTATCAATCAGGACAATATACCTATAAGTGTAATGTAGTTGGAGATTTTTCCTGGTTTCAAGGTTATGAAGAAATTTTTTGTGAGAATGTCAAGGTATATGAATGTTATTTTCACGGTGGAATAATGAAATGATTCCTGTAATAGAGGACATACAATGGTGTGAAAATATATAATTATTAACGGCTTAGTAAAGGTGTGGTGGGAAAAATGAAGAAAGAAATAGAAGTTAAATTTGATGATGTGGAATGGCTGTATTCCCCCAATTGGGAATATTTTGATTATGGAAATTGTAAACGTCATTTGCAGATTATCATGCCATATAGTAGGAAGGGCCTTAAAAAGAAATACCCAGTCATTTTTTATGTAACCGGCGCAGCATGGCACAAACAAGAGATGTATAACGATATTCCAAAACTCGCAGAGTTAGCGAAAAAAGGGGCTGCAATTATATCAATTGAGGTTCGGGAATCTGATATTGCAATTTTTCCGGCGCAGGTAGAGGATATTAAAAATGCAATGAAGTGCGTTATGAGGAAAATATCAGAATTTGATCTTCCATTTGATATGAATGAAGCTTATCTTATGGGACATTCTTCAGGTGGCCATTTAGCTATGATGGCGGTGTTATATAATGCTGGTGGAATGATTAAAATTCCGAATGTAAAAGGAGTAATTTTAGAGAGCGCATCCTCTGATATTTTGATTTGTTCCAATGCGCCATTGCCAGCTTGGATGTCAGTTCGGCCATCAGCAGTCCTTCTTGGTGTTGATAGTATTGATGGAAATGAAGAAATAGCGTATAAAGCATCATGTACATCTTTAATTAGTGAAGACATAATATTGCCACCGGTATTGATGTTTCATTGTATAAATGATCCTGTTGTTTCTGTTGAAAATAGCAGAACATTATATAGAAAATTGGATGAGAAAAATCATAGCGTGGAGTACTATGAGATAAAGGATTGGGAAGAACACGGAGGAAATATATATTTTTCAGAAACCGTTTTATCCATTATTCAAGATTTTATAAAAAAGACTAAGTAAAAGGTTGACATGAAATAATAAACTCTGCATGAAATTCGTGCAATGTATTGATGTTTTTGTGCAAACAGTATGTTATATTAGTTATGGATAGTAATTTAAAAGCTGCTACGGAAGAACTGTTAAATGGAGAAGTGTTATGGAAATAAAGAAAGCTGAAATCAAGGATTTAGATATCGTAGTCAAAATGAAAATGGAAATGTTTACAGAAGTGGGTTCAGTATCTTTTTTACAAGATGATGCTGAAAAAAAGATATATGAAAAATATAAAGAATTATATCAGAATGGGAAAGGTTGTCATTATTTAATATATGAAAAAGATAAAGTTATTGCGTGTGGAGGCGCTGTGATAAAAGAGGATGTTCCATTTTGTTTTTTCAAGACTCCTATGTATGGCTACATAATTGATGTATATTGTGTCCCGGAAAAGAGGAGAAACGGTTATGCATCAAAGATAATGGATGAACTGATTAAATGGCTGCAAGATAAGGGAGTACACAATATTAAACTAAAGCCATCATCGGCAGGACGGCATTTATACGAAAAATTAGGATTTGGTGATTCTGGGGAGATGGAAGTATGGCTGTAATAGAGGGCATACAATGGTGTAAAAATATACAAAATAGTTTAGTATATGAAAATTTTGGATGAAGATTTAAAATCGTGTAAGAGCAGAACGGATGAAGGAGAACATAAGTAATATCATTAGTGAGAGAAAAATAATTCATATTATTGAAGAACGGGATAGGTAGATTTTAAACTGTCGAATATGGAGGTTTTAGAATGATAACGGATACATTTGATAATTTATCGGAAGAAATAATTAAGGTTGGCCGTAGCGAGAATGCGGTTAAGGTAGATGCCTGTATTCTCACTTTTTCTCATGTTATTTTAAAATATGTGCTGGAAAATTTTGAGTGCTATAAAATCGGAGATTTATTTTCTTCTAATGGTGTAAATCATGTTTATGGGTTCGAGTATGAGAACCGGCATTTTGCCGTATATATGTCTTATGTTGGGGCCCCTGCGTGTGTGGCAGACATAGAAGATACAATGTCCATTATTGATACAGATAAATATGTTGTTTTTGGTGGGGCGGGATGCTTGAATAAGGAGATTGCACGTGGAAAGGTTATGGTGCCTACTGAGGCCTATCGTGATGAAGGGACTTCATATCATTATGCACCTGCTTCAGATTATATTAAAATTCAAAATGCAGACGTAGTAGCGAAGTTTATGGAAAAAGTTAGTTTGCCGTATGTGAAGGGGAAAACATGGACAACGGATGCAGTGCATAGAGAAACAAGGGGGAATTTTGAAAAACGCAAAGCGGATGGCTGCATTTCTGTTGAAATGGAGTGTGCTGCTATTCAGGCTATGTGCGATTATAGAGAGCTCAATGCCTACTTCTTTTTTACTTGTGGTGATTTATTAGACGCACCTAAGTGGGATGAAAGGATGAAGAAAAACCAAGTTAAGCATACACAGCATGATTCGGGACATTTTGATATAGCTCTTGAATTGGCTCGTTATATTGTCGAATAGTGACATTGACAGATTCCTGCTTGTCCGTGTAATATCACCCAATCCTGCGCATGGAGTAGAATTTATGAAATTGAAGATAGCATTTTTGCAATTAATTCCCGGTGTAAACATAGAAGATAACATTGAAAAGGGAATAAAAGCGTGCCGCAAAGCCAAGGCGGAGGGCGCGGATATAGCGTTGTTTCCCGAAATGTGGAGCAGCGGGTATGTTTTTCCTCATAACAGAGAGTGGATGGAGCAAAACTCTGTTTCATTGGAAAGTGAGTATGTTAAGATGTTTTCGGAAATCGCCGTTGAACTTGATATGGCGATAGCGGTAACATTATTAGAAAAACATGAGCCAAAGCCCAGAAACACAGTTTGTCTGTTTGACAGACACGGAAAGCCGGTATATCGTTATTCAAAGGTACATATTATCCGACAGAGAAAGCTTTGCAAAAACATTTTAATGATGACGGAACATGTAGATAACTTTGGATTTGCAGGGATGATTGAAAAACAGAATACATGTTTGGGAGATGCGGTTAAATGCTATTATAATGATAAAGAAGGCGCTACCGATAGACGGTTAGCCTGATATATTGTTAGTTACAAAAATAACCGCCAAAGTTTACCAGACTGATAATATCAAGATATCCACCGGTCCAGGAACTTGGAAAAAGGATATCTTTAGGGCGAC
>ENA-OYZE01000058-OYZE01000058.1-human-gut-metagenome-genome-assembly--contig:-NODE-58-length-57931-cov-9.773568_pt1 | contig 57931 bp, 39 predicted proteins | sample MGYA00243259_ERZ653469 | MGnify/ENA primary metagenome ERZ653469 (study PRJEB26926, sample SAMN06164913) | human gut metagenome | biome: ENVO:00009003; feature: ENVO:2100002; material: ENVO:00002003...
GGGTACCGAACTCATTGTCAAATCATTTGATTAAATTTTTGTCCAAACTTTGGGGCTCACTTCATCAAACGGTGCTGAAAAGATGTTTTTCCGTGCTCGGATTCATTTGAGTTTGGTCACAAACCGTGTGTAGCTCTGATAGAGGCCGATGCGCGTTTTGATCTCGGTTTTTTCATAGATGGAGGCGATATACCTTTGCAGCATACGCCGAGAGATATAGAGGCTGTCGGCAATCTCCTGGACGCTCTCTTCGGTCGTCAGCAGCTTTTCCAGCACCTCCGTCTCGCGGGGCGTCATGGCGTACTGTTCTGCGTACAGCTTCAGACTCTGTTCGGCAGAGAGCGCCTGTGTTTCCGAATCGGTCTTCTGCGCCTTGGGGGAGGATACGGCTTCGTTTATGCAGGGCAGCAAAACGAGCAGCACGCCGATGGAGAGGATGCAGCTGCTCACAGCCAGCGCGGTGCCGCCTACGGCATCGTAAATTCGGTTTGTCGGCAGGATGGCTGCGGCGACCGAGAAACTGCGGATGACGCGCCCCATGCCCGCCCACAGTTCGGGATGCTTGCTTCTCGGGGCATAGTCCAAGAACATCGCCGTCAAAAAGATGACGTAGAACCCGCTGTAGACGTACATCAGCGCCGTGCCTGCGAAATAGCCCGCCTGTTCCGACAGAAAGACGGTGCAGACGGAGGACGTCAGGATGGCGCAGACGGTGGCGAGCGGCAGATATTGCCGTTTCCGTATGTCGGCGATCCATCCCGCCGCCGCCAGGCCCAGGGCGTAAAACAATCGAACGCCGCTGTAGACGTTGTAGGTGTGCTCCGCATGGAAGGCGGTCAGGACGCTGTCGATCATGCCTGCGACCAGACTCATCAGGACGACGGCGGCGATCAGGAGGGCGACGCGATCTTTTCTGCCGCAGTTCGAACGGGGAGCGGGATCTTCCGAAATCCGATCTTTTGGCGCTTTGAGGGAGGCATATAAGACAAATGCCACGCTCAGAAAATTGAGGGCAAGCGAAACGATCGCCTGCGGGAAGAGATTTTGAACGAGATACTGCAACAGGATGGCCGCTCCCATGCCGAACCCGATGACGCGCCCCATGAAGCGGTTTTCATATAAAAACATGGCGGTGTTGTGATAGACGCAGCCGCCGATGTGTCCGAACAGGAGCAGCGCCGCGGCGGAGCCGATCAGAAAGAAAATCGGGCGCTGCGCTTCGATGAGCAGGACCGATGCCGCCATGCAGCAGAGCCCGACGATGCATATGACGGTTTTTTGCGCGCCTTCCGCCTTGCAGAGGCGCCGCATTGCGGGAAACGACAGATAACCTAAGCCCGTGCAGACCAGTCCGACGGCGTAAACGATGTTGACGTATTTCTCTCCCAAGACTTCGGCGCAGCGCTCATTAACGGAGGCTTCGGTGAGCATGAAACTGAAAAAGCAAAGCGCAAAGCATGCGCCGCAGAGGAAGAGATTCGCATTGTCGGTCTTTTTTTTCGTCATTTTTTCGCCTCCCGTGTTTGCGATGCGACAAATCAATTGCGATGACAACAGTATAGCACAAATCCGAGCCGCAAGTCAACATTTCGATTTCTGAAAACAGGGCGAGAGGATCGGTCAGAATCTGATCGTGACGGGCGGACGGGAAAACGAGGAGATCGTCGCCTCGGCGTCCTTGAGGTAATAGACGGCGGTATTCCCGTCGGGACCCGCCTGGTACATGGCGCGAAGGGAGGGATAGGCGCTGAGCATGCTCTCCTGCGCCTCGACGCGTTCGTCCGCTTCGAGCGTGCCGCAGACGCGGATCCATTCGTCTCCCTTCATCGCGCATAGCTCGATTTTGGGATTTGCGGCGATCTGTTTTTGTACGTTTTTGCCCTTTCCCGTCTGAATGTACAGCTTCCCCTCAAAGAGATGCACCGTCCCGAAGGGGCGGACGCGCGGCTGATCGCCCTCTTCCGTCGCGAGATAGTACGTTCCCGCCTCTTTCAAAAATTGATAAATGCGTTCCATAGGCATTCCCCCTTTGTCTGATCTGTCTCTATTATAGCGCAAAGGGCGGTTCTGCGCAAGGGGTGCGCCGCATTTTCGGGTGAAGCGGCGGCGGCTTGTCTATGCCAAGCACACGCCACGGTGCCAAAAGGTATTTTTTAATATATCTTGCAATTTCGCTTTGCTTATGTTATAATCATTTTGAAACGAGTAAAATACTTATTTGCCCTGTTTAATAATCGTCTATAAAAAATAATGGAAAGAGTAATCGGGAAGTATGGAGGCTTAATGCGAATGGAACAAGGAAGAATTCTTGTGATTACAGGTGCGCCAGGAACAGGAAAAACTACAATATCTTCTATCATTGCAAAAGAATCCGACATGGAAAAGTCTGTGCATATGCATACAGATGATTTTTATCATTATCTTAGCAAAAATGGCATTGCCCCACATCTGCCACAATCTAATGCCCAAAACTTGGTAGTGATTGAGTCCTTTTTGGAAGCCGCAAAGCGTTTTGCCCGCAGTGGATATGATGTAATTGTAGATGGCATTATCGGCCCGTGGTTTCTGGCACCATGGCTAAATATTGTTCAAGAGGGATATGAAGTACACTATATTATTTTAAGAACTAACAAAGAGGAGACAATGAAACGGGCGATTGAACGCTCAAAATTAGATAGAGATACAAATATCGAATTAGTACAAACGATGTGGGAACAATTTTGCAATCTTGGAATATACGAGAAAAATGTCGTAGACACTACTAATTTTTCGATTAGCGATACCGTTCTTGCAGTAAAAGAAAAAATTACAAATAAAACCTGTCTGTTACATAAATAAATTCGGTAACATATGAAAATAAGAGCCTAAATTGAATATTCGATTTAGGCTCTTATTGGTGCCCGACTGTTGGGGCGATTCTTGAAAACAATCCATCGGCTTTGGAAAACTTGAAGTTATGGAGGTAAGAGTTCTTATGTGGTTTTGGTGGCTTATGCTAATCTGTGATTTAATAATTCCTATCATAATGCTTGTTGTGGGAAGAATGATGTGGAAGCATTGCCCTAAACAGATAAATAGAGTAATAGGATATAGAACAGCTCGTTCTATGAAAAATATGGATACATGGAAATTTGCTCACGAGTATTGCGGACAACTTTGGTGGAGGATTGGATTAATTATGTTAGTTCCATCTGTTATCATACACATTCCGTTTTACTGTAGCGACGACAACATAATAGGAATTGTCACACTTATTCTTGTAGCGATTCAAGTCATAGTTTTAATCGCTTCTATTTTCCCAACAGAAGCCGCTTTGAAAAAGAGGTTTAACGATGACGGGACCCGAAGATAACTTCTTGTTTACGGAGGAGTACAATGCTTAAAAAGATACCATCTCAATCAGCTATGACTAAATTGCTCGAACAACCTCTGTTTGAAGTGTGGCAAGAGTTATGTTCTGCGATTAATGATACATACAATATAGAACGGCTATCAACGATATATAAACAATGATGCAAAAGTGTCCATAAAAATATGTTACAGTCTTATAAAAGGGGCAAGCAGGAAATGGTTTGACCTTTTTGTTTACATCGTTGTGCAGGCTTGATTCAAGCAAGGGAATCTGGTATAATATCAATATCCAATTGCGGTAAAGGGCGGTTGTAAAGCGATGTTAAAAACTTCGATCCGTTTTTTTGAAGATATTCCCGTGCGCGCCGTTTGGGAGGAACAAACTTCCAAATGGTGGTTTTGTGCTGCCGACATCGCCGAAGCGCTCACGAAGAGCAAAAACCCGCGCTCCTATTGGAATGCGATCAAACGCCGCAATCCGCAGTTGTCGACAATTTGTCGACAACTGAAATTGACCGCAAAAGACGGCAAACAGTATCTGACCGACGTCGTGGACGAAGAGGGGGTAAACACCATCCTTGCCGTCATCCCGAGCAAAAAGTCGCTCGTATTCGACAAATGGCTGAAGGGGATGGGCACTTCCATCGACGAAAAGAGCAAGCAAAAGGCGTATGAGCTGTTTGAAAGCGGACTGATAAACGACATTGAAGTGGGTACGGTAAAGGGCTTGCAGCAGATCCATTCCTATCTCTTCGGCGGGCTTTACGATTTCGCAGGGAAAATACGGGGGCTGAATATCGCTAAGGGCGGGTTCGCCTTTGCGCCCGCCATGTACCTGAACGAAAACCTTTCGCTCATCGAGAAAATGCCCGAAGATACCATTGAACATATCGTCAGGAAGTATGTGGAGATGAACATCGCCCATCCGTTCATGGAAGGCAACGGCAGAGCGACGCGCATCTGGCTCGATCTGATCTTAAAGAAGAACCTGCATACCTGCACCGATTGGAGCAAGATAAATAAGCGTGAATATTTGCAGGCGATGAAGGAAAGCCCTGTGGATGCATCGCATATTTTTGAACTTGTCAAAAAAGCTCAAACGCCGCAGATCGATGACAGAGAACTCTTTATAAAGGGCATAGGTTACTCGTATTATTACGAGCAAGATGATGAGTAGCGATATAAATTTCAATATGCAATATAAGTTCAATATGTAATATAAGTGCTTAAATGCCGAGATTTTGAAATAAATCCGAAAAATGTTCGACGGATCAAGCTGAATTGAGTTCCTATTAAATGACTTTGACAAAAATTTAAAAGAAAATGCGATTTTATTCGTGAGTTATGCCCGGATTGCTTTTTTGGCCGTAATATGGTATAATACAAGAAATTGTTGCGGAGAGGGATATGGACGTTATTAAGAAAATCGCCGACGGTGAAAACATTACAACGGAATTCAAGGAGTGCAGAAACAGGCTTCCTAAAAATCTCTTTGAAACGATTTGTGCGTTCCTGAATCGTATGGGAGGGGATATTTTCCTCGGCGTTGCCGATGACGGCGCTATTATAGGCGTTGAGGAGAGTTGCGTGCCGCAGCTTAAGAAAGATATAAGTTCACTCTGCAATAATGCAAATAAAATCGCGCCGACAGTCTACTTGCATATCGATGAATGTGAGATTGAAGGAAAGACCGTTCTCCATATTTATGTGCCGGAAAGTTCACAGGTACACAGCACGGCAGGGAAGATTTACGACCGTAATGAAGACGGCGACTATGAAATTACGGGAAATTCTCATCTCGTGGCGCAAATGTATATCCGTAAACAGCGTGAGTTTACGGAGAATACCATTTACCCGTATGCAACATTAAACGATCTTGAAAGTGAAAGCATCCGGGAAGTTCGGATCATGGCTGTCAATCGCCAGCCCAATCATCCGTGGGAGAAGCTGACCGACGAGGAGCTTTTGAAAAGCTGCGGGCTATATAAGCGTGATTTGCAGACGGGGGAGTCCGGTTATACTCTTGCCTGTATTCTTTTGTTCGGCAAGGATGAGGCTATTCTTTCTGCGATCCCGTATTTTAAGACGGATGCCGTTTACCGTAAGGAAAATCTCGACCGCTATGACGATAGGGACGAGATAAAGTGTAATTTGATAAAAAGCTATGGTCGGTTGATGGCTTTTATAGAAAAGCATCTTGACGACAAATTTTATATGGACGGAGACCGTCGTATAGATGTCCGCAACAGGCTGTTCCGTGAAGTTGTGGCGAATCTGCTGATCCACAGAGAGTATTCGAGCGCATATCCCGCAAAACTGATTATCACGGCAGATCGTGTGACGACGGAAAACGGCAACAATGCCCGTGGTTATGGCGTTATCGATCTGGATGATTTCAGTCCTTATCCGAAGAATCCCGTGATAGCAGGTGTGTTCAAAGAGATCGGTTGGGCGGAGGAACTTGGTTCCGGCGTGCGGAATATGAAAAAGTATTCTCAGATCTATTCCGGAAAACTTCCTGAATTTGAGGATGGAGATATTTTCAGAACGACGATCTTCTTGCAAGATGAGGAAGTAAATGAGGAAGAAAATGAGGAGGTAAATGAGGAAGTAAATCCTTCTCCAAAAGAGAAAATCGTGCTTGATTTAATAAGAAGGAATGGAAAAATTACAAGGGCATCTTTGTCTGAAAAGACGGGGTATTCAAAGGCAACGATTGATAGATTGATAAAATCTTTAAAAGAGAAGGGATATATCAAAGGGAGAACCTCTGATAAGGGTGGCAATTGGATATTATAAGAAAAAGGACGATTTAAAAAGTCGGCTTTTTGGAAAGCGGTAGACATTAGCTACAAAAGTGTTCTGCTTTCTGTTGATATTTTCTGCTATTGGATTCGACAATGCATGAATCGATACGCACAAGAAATCGCACGCGTGCGATTTCTTCGTTGAAAAAACGCACGCGTGCGATATAATGTGATCATAGAGGTGAAATATGGCAAATATTAGATTCCGCTTAAAAAGTCGCTCTTTTTGAGGGCTATAGATATTTGCAGCAAAAGTGTTCGGAATTCACTTGCGACCTCTTTGGGACTAAAATTGACAAGGCATAAAAATATACAATATATGGCGTTTATATAGTAAAATAAACACTATATATTGTGTTGCAAGCAGCTCGGGACGGACTCTGACTCCGTCATTCGTTGGTTCGAATCCAGCTACCCCAGCCACCTATACCATATATTGTATAAGATTGTGCAAATCAAATACAATATATGGTTTTTGTTTTATTTGGCTTCTTTCACTCTTCCCCAATTTGGGGAAAGAATTGGGGTAAAAACGCGGATTAGAAAAACAGTAGACACCTACTGTTTTTTCCGCGTTTTTAGGAGCGAGCGCATTTGCCCGCGCGAGCGGTGACCGAGCAAGGCGTTTTCCTTGCGCCTTGCGAGACCTTTTCGGATTGAATTTTGTTTTTTGCCCCGCTTTTCAGCCTGTTTTGCCCGCGGAAGCGGGCACTTTTGCTGTGTTTTCGCTTCTTCAAAAAAGTGGTTTGGGGAAACTTTTGTCAGTAGACGACCTTCTCCGCCTCTTTGAGCTGAAATTCCTCCGAGTAGTGCGTGTAAACCGTGGAGGTGATCGTGCCGCTCAAAGAGTGCCCCGCCCAGATGCTGACGACCTCGCTCAAAACGCCTGCCTCTTTGCATCGGCTTACAAAGGTATGCCGAAGTTCATGCGGGTGGCGTTCGGGCAGCAGCCGCTTCATGCGCGTGGAGATGGTGTTGAGGTTGGTCTGCTTCGCTTTCTCAAAGTCGATATAGGGCAGCACCTTTTTCACCATCGGCGTGAAGGGGATCTTGCGAAGAACCACGTTCTGTCCCAGCCGTTTTTTGCTCGTTTCGCATTGCAGCCATTGATTGTCGACGATCTCGATACTTTTCAGCTCCGACTTGCGCAGTCCGAAATAGAGAAGGACGAGCAGAGCGTCCGTGCCTTCCACATTCTTATGCGACTTGAAGTAGTTGACGAGCCGCGCCTCTTCGTCTTTCGTGAGCGCCTGTCCGCGCCGCGTCTGATAGGCGGGCAGCACGACCTTCTTCATGGGGGAGGGGAGGTTGAAATCCTCCGCCGCCATGTCGAAGATGCAGTTGAGCATGAGCGCCAGCTTCTCCGCCTTGCGGTGCTTGTTTTCGCCCACGATGCCGAAGAGATAGTTTTGAAGGTCCGTGCGCGTGATGTTGGCAAGCGGTTTGCTGCCGAACGCGGGCTCTAAGTCCACACGGAAGGAGCGTTCGTACTCCTTGAAGGTGGAAGGCTTGGTCGTCTGCTCCTTGATCTTCAGCCATTCGCGGGCGTATGTTCCGAAAAGCATTGTCTTTGCGGTGGGAGTGGATGAGATCGCTGGTTCCGCTGTACCATCGGTTGCGTGTAAAAAGCGGCAAGCCTGTCCAGAAAGCGGCGGCGCATGGTCTCGAAGTCTCGTCCCGAGGCCTCCACACACAGCCCCTTGCGGCGAATGCGCGCCTCAAAGTAGCCGTTCGAGGTGATGCGGTAGTTTACGATGTAGTTGTTTGCGATGAAAATCTTTCTGATATGTTCGGGCATGGTTTTGATCTCCTGTTTGGTGAGTTTGAAACCGTTTTTGCCTTGTTCAGAAAGTTTCCCGTTTTCCCTGTTCAGGGCGATGGCGTCCATTGCTTGACGGATGGCGCGCATCTGCCCGTAGAGCGCCGCGAGCGGGTCATTCGCCATCATATCGACGGTGACGATGGGAACGAAGCAATTTTCCTTCAAGGCATAAAATTCTTTTTATTACTTCAACTTATATATAACAAAAACAATTATTTTTACAATTTTTCGGATGGCTATTGACGGGGGTGGTGGATTTATGGTATAATTCTTTTGTATCGCGAGGGTATGCTCTGCTCTGCGGTAAGAAAAGACAAGGGAGGAAAAACATGAAAATCAAGCGAATTTTGCCGATGATTTTGGCTTTGGCGCTGCTGCTGTTTGCAGGCTGCACCGATCCGGGTCAATCGGATGGTCCTGGCGGGGACGAGCCGGGGATCACCGATCCCGGCAAAAACCCCGACGACGGGAAGGAGCCCGACGACGGCCTACAGACGGTCACGCTGGAGGGCGTCGTTGCGGACGTGTTCGGCACGGCGCTGAGCGGTGCCGCGGTCGCGCTCGACGGCGCTTCCGTTGCGGCGACGGATGCCTCCGGCGCGTTCAGCGTTGCCGAAGTCGATCCCGACAGCGCGGGATCGCTTACCTTTACGGCGGACGGCTATCTTCCCGAGACGGTAGCGCTTGCGCCCTATCTTGAAGGGGCGGAAGCGGGCGGCACGGCGGAGCTCGGCACGGTCTCTCTCGTGAAGAATTACGGCACGGTCTCCGAACTCGAACAGACGGATTGGACGCAGGCGGAAGACTTCACGTTCTTTGTGACGCGCGGCGTTAAAGACCTGCTCGTGCGTGCCGTTTCGCCCAACAAGACGTTCACCGCGCAGGGGCGGGAGAGCAAGCTGGAAATCTACCTCGGCGCTGGAACGCCTTCCGGGACGCGCGACGAAAATGTCACGAAGGTGACGATCGAGAGCGACGGCACCGTTGAAAAGGTAAATTACGGCGGCAGGTCGCTCGCTTCCCACACAGTTGCTTCGTCTGTGACGGAGACGGGAGACGGACTGACCGTCGAGCTTGCCGTTCCTTATGCCATGCTCGGCTGTGCGCGTGCGGACGAGCTCGGTTTTGCGGCAGGACTGTATTCCAACGTGGACGGCGAACGCGCGGAGATGCTGAATGCGGACGGCTCGGACGTGGTGGACGTCGCCGATCCCACGACCTATCTGCGTGTGGCGGCGGACAATACGGTCACGGCGCCCGGGAAGGAGCCTGCGGTGGACCGCAACGAACTGACGAAGGGGTATTCCCTGCGCTTCTCGGTGCCGTCGCTCAGCAATCGGGCGGACGCTGCCGATGACTTCTATCTGAAGGCGGACAAGCAGGAGGACGGATTCCTCGTCTCCATGATCGGCTTCGGCGATTTTGAAAGCGACGAATACGTTAAACTTATTTTCCACACGTCCGAGACGGACGGCAGCGGCTGGAACATTCAGGCGTCCGATCTGACCGTGCTGGTCAATGCGGAAAAGGCGACTTACCGCACGGGACTCACCAAGTTCTGGACGTCCGACGGCGGCTATTCGAAGTTTGACGGCAAGGACGAAGCGCTCGCCAACAAGCCGCAGTACGAGGAACAGGAAGGGTACTTCACGCTCACGCTGAAAGTGCTCTTTACGGAGATCCCCGAATACAGTGCGGACGGCAAAGTCTCGCTGTTCGCCATGGAATTCGCCATGGGGGACATTGAGAACGGCCTCATTTACGACGCGTCCAACTATCTGAACGGTATGCTGATCGACGGCATTTCGCACGGGGATCCCGCCGCGCAGAGTTCCTATTTCGTCATCCAGTCGACAGGGGACGATTCCGTGGACCAATCGCTGATCGAAGGATTCGGTCTGGAATTCTCGATGGGCGCCGATCATATCTATGCGAAGGTGGAACGCGGGACCACGTCCATGAAGCTCACGCTCCGCTCCTTCGGCACATGGGACAACAACGACTTCATCCGTCTCATCATACATACCGCCGACTATGACTGTTCGGATTGGGGGCTTGCGCTCTCCGACGTCAGCTTTACGATCTATCGCGATGCGGCATATTGGCAGACGGGCAAGATCTATTTCTCCGAGGGCGCGAACGATCAGTTCCACGGAACGGATACGACCATCCACGCCCCCGAATATACGCAGGGCGACGGCTATTGGACGCTCACGCTCACGATCGAATATATCGAATTCGGTACGGGCATTATGCAGGATACTTCCTTCCGTGCCATGCTCGTGGAGTACACGAACGGCACGGCAAATTTCGGCGCTAAGCAGGACGGAGTCACGCTGGAGAGTGCCGAAGACCAGGCGAACTGGTTTGTATTGTAAGGAGGAACGGTCATGAATACGAAGAATAAAGTTCTGTCGCTTTCGCTGTGCGCGGCGTTCGGCGCGGCATTCGTGCTGAGCAGCGCCGTCCTTCCGTCCGTACCCGCCGTTTTTGCGGAGACGAATTCGCTGCAGACGGCGATCGACGGCGCGCAGTCGGGCGAGACCGTCAAACTGACGGAAAATTGTGCGGAAGCCGTCACCGTTGCGGAGGACGACAACATTGTGCTCGATTTGAACGGGTTTGAAATTTCCGCGACGCTCACCAACAACGGAACGCTGAAGATCGTGGATTCGGTCGAGACGGGCGCATTCCGCTTGATGAGCAACACGTCGGGCGTTGTGTCGGCGATCGTCAACAACGGCGATCTGACGTTTGACGGCGCGACTGTCGAGGCAACGGGCACGGGAAATCAGACGGACATTCGCGGCATCACCAATAACAGCGGCGCGACCGTTTCCTTCCTGAGCGGCGACATCAGCGTCATTTCCTCGGGCGGCTATTTCGGCAACGCCATCTTCAATGCGGCGGGCGGCACCGTGGAAGAGATCTCGGGCGGCACGCTCAGTGCGCAGATCTCCAACACGAATGTGAAGCTCAACAGCGTCGCCATCAATAATTCCGGGACGATCAAGGACATTTCGGGCGGCAAGATCACATCCGAAAACAACGGCAACGGCGGAACGGGCAATTATGCCGTCGCCATCCGGAACAACAATGGCGGCGTCATCGAATCCATTTCGGGCGGCGAGCTGTACGGCTGTACCGATAACGGCAGCGAGGTCGCCTATGCGATCTTCAACCAGAGCGGCGGCACGATCAAAGAGATTTCGGGCGGCAAGCTGACGGGCGAAACGAAGGAAGGCGGCATCGAATGGGCGTTCGGTATCCGCAACGATGGGAACATTCAGCTCATCTCTGGCGGTCAGATCGTCGCGCGCATTTCGCACACCTCGTCTTCGGGCGGACCCAACGCCATCGCGCTGTGCAACGACGGCACGGTGGGGAATGTGACGGGCGGCACCTTCTTTGCAGCGTCTTCGTCGGTAAACGGCGGGACATACGCCATCCGCACCCGTGCGGAAGGACATTCCATCACCATTTCGGGCGGCGCATACTATGTGGGCAAGGGTACAGAGTTTATCCGCAACGAAAGCCCCGCGGTCACGAACTACGCGCAGGGATATTCGCTTTCGGCGGCGTCGAGAAACGGCTACGCCTATGCGATCCCCGACGGCGGCAGATATGAAGAGAACGTGGAAGCAGGCACGGCGGCAACATACGATGCTTCGGACGAGCTGCTCAAGGAGTACGCCCTTGTGGATGTCAACGGAAGCGCTGCGTCCATCGGAAGCGACGGTTACGCCACCATCGCTCAGGCGATCGCCGCCGCGGAAGCGGGCGATGCCGTGACCGTCGAGCGCGACACGACGGGCTTCACCGTTCCCGAAGGCAAGGATGTCACGGTCGATCTCAACGGCTGCGAGGTCACGGGCAGCGTCGTGAACAACGGCAAGCTCAAAATCGTCGATTCCGTCGGCACGGGCAGGCTGTACAAGTCCACGTCGGCGGAAGGGCCCGATCCGCTCATCACCAACAACGCTACGCTCGTCTGGAATGCAGCGGGCAGGATCGACGGCAAGGGCAACTCCACACAGGCGAACGGCATCGACAACAATGTGGGCGCCGTGCTCACGGTGGAGGGGGGACTTCTGCGTTCCTTCTCGTTCGGAACTTGCTGGTCGCACACCATCGTCAACGACGGCACCGCGACCGTCAACGGCGGTATGCTCGAGACCATGGCATTCAACGCCGGAAATGCAAGCAACATTATCTGCATCTCCAATGCCGGAAGCGGCGTCTGCACGATCAACGGCGGCACGGTCTACGCACAGTCCACGGGGATCAAGGCGGGAGACTTGGAGCGTAGCGCGACGGGCGTCCGTACGCAGGGTACAAGCAGTCTGACCGTCAACGGCGGCACCGTGAGGGCGGTCTCCACGGTCGCGGACAGCAATCAGGCCGTTCTGGAGGCATTCGGCATCAACAACGAGGCGACGGGCTCCTCCGTCACCGTGAACGGCGGCTCGGTCGAAGCGGTCGCCTATAACGACTTTGCGTTCGGCATCCGCGGCGCGGGTACGGTGACCGTCACGGGCGGTAAAATTTCCGCCTATGCCGATCACGAGAGGGGCGCGCCCAACCTCATCGGGCTTGCCATGTTCTCGGGAACGGCAAACGTCTCGGGCGGCTATTTCAAGGCATATTCGTTCACACCCAAGGGGATCACGGCGGGCATCCGCGCCAATGTGGGTTCCACGGTCAACGTTTCGGGCGGCGCGTTCGAGATCAACAAACTGGCGGAAACGAACTTTGTGCTGGCAAACGACGGCACGGTCAACTATGAAGATCAGACTTCGCTGCGCAAGATGCAGGCGGAGACCGTCCGCTATGCCGCAGCCGAGAATGACGTGATCGTCGAACAGCTCGACGGCACCGCGTTTGCGGGCGTCGACGTGCTGCGCGGCGGCGAGACGCTGTACAGCTATCACGCGGCCGTGAACGGCAACCGTGTTGCAGACGGCTATGCCATGGAGGACGGTACCATCTTGAAACAGGAAGATCTTGCAGCTCTCACGCAGTCGGCAACGGTGCAGGTCAACTACACCGATGCGCCCGTCTATTACTTCCTCGGCTCCTCGGTCACATACGGACATGCGAACAACGGCTCCTCGTTCGTCAACGAGATCCAGAATCTGCTGCGGTGCGTCTGCGTCAAGGAAGCGGTCAGCGGCACCACGCTCGCCAACAACGGCTCCAATTCGTACGTGGCGCGTATGCTCGGCAACCTGGATAAGAACGCAAAGGTCGATACGCTTATCGTGCAGCTCTCTACCAACGACGTTTCGCAGAACGTTGCGCGCGGTGCGATCTCGGATACCAAGAATCTGGAAGACATCGACAATACCACCACGCTAGGCGCCATCGAGTACATCATCGCCTATGCGAAAAAGACGTGGGACTGCAAGGTGGTGTTCTACACCAATCCCGATTACAACAACGCGCAGTACGAAAGCCTTGTCAAAGACCTGTACGAAATTCAGGAAAAGTGGGGCATCGGCATCGTCGATTTCTACTATTACGTGGATATGGATCGGCTGGACGCACAGACGCTTGCAAGCTATATGGCGGACGCCATCCATCCCAACGCGAAGGGATATCGCTGGATGGGCGAAGTGTTCGCGGAATATCTTTCCAAGTAAACCCGCGTTTCAACAGGTATAAAAACGCGCCCGCCGTTCGGCGGACGCGTTTTTTGTATAAAGATATTTCAACAAGTTTCATATAACAAAAACAGGAAATTTTGCAATTTTTATAAAACTACTTGCGGGCTGTTTGAAGTTCGGGTATAATGCGGATGAACAGAACAGAAGTTGTTATTTATAATCAACGGAGTAGACGAGCCCCTGGGCATAGTCGCCGAACTGTTCGCCGAACAGGTTGAGCCCGCCCTGATGTTTGGCGTCCGGTTTGATGCCGATGCGGAAGGTGAAATAGTCCCCCTCCTGAAGCCTGAGTTTTTTTACGGTCTGTGTGCTGACGGGCGTCTCGTCCAAGTAGACGCAGTCCTGCGTGATGAGCAGAGATTTGATCACGCCGTACTGCGTGGAGTAATCCGACCACCATGCGGGGTTGAGTCTGCCCCGCCTGCCGCCGAAATCGCCCGGCGATACCCAGGTGGCGATCTCCGTCCCATTGATCCAGAAGGTGATATCGCTCTCCCAATCATTTTTATAGTTCGGTGCCTCGCTGCAGATCTCCATGCTCAATTTGACCGAATTGATCTGCTTGTCGTGCAGCATATAATTGGGGATGCGGTATTCGAGGTATCCCTTGCTCAGCCAGATGATTTGCGCGGAAAAGCGCTGCGGGGAAAAGAAGGCGCCCGGCAGATCGTCCGCAATGATGATGTCGTTGGCGTCCGCCATACCGCAGCTTGCTTCCGCATGGGCATCCGAAAAACTGCCGATGGGGATCTCCATGGAGAAGGTCTTGTTCCCGGGCTCGTTGCTGTCGACATTGAAGTCGAGCGCGAAGTGATCGATCTGCCTGGAGATGAGTTTTGCGTTGCCGCGCGTGTTCCGCTTGACGGTCACCGTGACGAAACCTGCGTTGCGGAGGATGTTGATGTGGAAGGAGACGGTGGAAATGGGCAGTTTGAGCCGTTTTGCGATCTCGGCAATGGAATAGGAAGAAGTATTCAACATCACCATGATCTTGCGCCGTATCGATGCATTGAGCGCCTGCACGATGTCCTGCAGTTCGTCCTCGTCCGTGATCTGCAGATGAAAATCCCGAATGGACATGGTTTTACCTCCTTACAGGTCGTATTGTAGCATAAATGCGCCCGACTTTCAAGAGGAGACGAGAAAATAATCGGAGATTATTTCAACTTTCATATAACAAAAACAGGGAATTTTGCATTTTTCGATTTTGTTATTGACGTACAGAAATTGTGAATTTATAATATTGTCGAACAGGCGGAAGGGGGAAGCTCCGTCCGTATGGGAGAAAAATAAAAAAAGCGGTCAAACCGCGTAAGGAGGAAAAAATGAAAAAGCGTTGGTGTGCGGTTGCTGTTGCGGTGATCATGGCGGCAGCGGGGCTAACGGCTTGCACGGGAAATCCCGGTGACGATGTCGTCATCGATCCCGAAGAGCCGATCGAAGAGGACGTTACCATCACCTTCTGGGGATGGGGGGATCTTGCCGAGCAGGAGAACTATCAGACGCTCTGCAACCAGTTCATGGAAGAGGAGGGGAACGAAAACATTACCGTTTCCTATCGCGGTTTCAGTTCTGCCAACTATATGACGACGCTGCGCGCATCCGCGAGAAATCTTCCGACACTGTTCTACATGCCGGACTACGATTTCCTGGAATGGGTCTCGGCGGGATCCTTAAAGGATATCTCCGCCTATGTCACGGAGGATGAACTCTCCGAACTCTGGCCGCAGGCGGTCGACGAGTACTATTACAATCCCGATACCGCGGCGCTCGGCAAGAGCGAGGGTGCAGCGCTCTACGGCTTGCCCAAAGATCTGGGGCCCTTTACGCTCGTCTATAACAAGACGCTGCTCGATGCGAAGATCGAAGAACACGGGCTGGACGCCGAAGAGATCTATGCGACCTATCTCAACCCCGAAGATCCCATGACGTGGACGGAGTTCCGTACGCTGCTGAGCTCCCTTGTGACGGATGAAAACGGTGACGGTACGCCCGACGACGACGTGTACGGTATCTCTCACTACGAGATCGAGACGGCGGTGTATTCCAACAACGCCAACTTCTTCACCGACGACGCGAGCGAACAGCGCATCACCGACCCGAATTTTGTCGAAGCGCTCCAGTTCATTGCGGATCTTACGCTCAAAGATCACGTCATGGTGCCCGCTGCGCTTCAGTCGGAAGTGGACGGGTTCACAAGGTTCCTGAATTCGGGCTGCATCTTCAGCTTTATGGGTCCGTGGGACTGCGCGCAGTTCTGGAGTTACAACATTGCATTCGAGTCGAACATCCTGCCCGTTCCCTACAACGGGGAAAACCCAGATGCGATGAGTACCGCATGGGTGGGTTCGATGGGATATTGCGTGAGTGCGAAGGCGAACAGCATTCAGACGGCGGCTGCGATGCGCCTTGCCAAGTATCTGTGCATGAACGAGGACGCACAGAGAAAGTTCTATGAACTCGGGCAGCAGGTCCCCAATATCGTATCGATGGCGACGGACGAATACGTCAACGACACGAAGGGTCTGCTCGAAGGGAAGGACCCTGCGGACCGCTCCGTCTGGGTGGACACCATCAACGGCACGTCGGAGACGGACAAGATCGGCGGGAAGGTAAGGCCGCGTTATTACACCTATTCCTCGGGATGGTACAACGACTTCCTCACCTATATCGACGAGCAGGGGCTCTGGACGGGGAACAAGACGGCGGAGCAGATCTGCACGGCATATGCGCCCGATTTCCAGGACGTTCTGGATGAAATGCGTGCCAATCTCGGATGAGGAGGTGCGCGATGCAGGTCAATGAGATGCAGGCGGCGGCGCCTCTCGCGCCGCCCGCGCCCAAAAAGAAAAAAGTGAGCATCCAGGAGCGGAAGGAGCGGTGGATCGCCTTTCTCTTCATCCTTCCGCCCGTCATCGGCTTTTTGATCTTCACGGCGCTCTCCGTTATTTTCACCGTCGTCTACAGTTTTCAGCACTACAATGCGCTCTCCGACATCTCGGAGTTCGTGCAGTTTGAAAACTATATCGATCTGTTCACCTCGCCCACGCGCGCGCCGCTCTTCCGCAAGGCGATCGTCAATACCTTCGTGCTATTGCTGAGCGTGCCGTTCAGCATGATCCTGGGGCTCATCCTGGCGGGGCTTTTGCGGCTGGGGGAGATCAAGGGCTCGAAGTTCTTCCAAGTACTCTACTATGTTCCTGCCGTATCGAGCGCGGTCGCGATGAACATCGTCTGGAACTACATCTTCCGCAGCAACGGCATTCTCAATACCATCCTCGGGATCGATACCGTATGGCTGGACGGGGATGTGACCATCAAGGTGGCGATCATCTTCAAGAACTCCATCAATGCGATGGGCGGGGCGATGATCTTGTACCTTGCGGGAATGCTGAACGTGCCGAAGGACCTGTACGAAGCGTCTTCGCTGGACGGCGCGGGCAAACTGCGTCAGTTCTTCTCGATCACGCTTCCGCTCACTTCGCCCGTCACCTTCTATCTGCTCATCACGGGCGTGATCGGCGGGCTCCAGTCATATGCGGACGCACAGGTCTTTGCAGCGGGAAATTCAGGCGCGACGACCATCGTGTACTTCATCTGGCAGCAGGGGATCCAGGGGAATAACAATCAGGGGCTCGCTTCCGCGGCGTCCGTTCTGCTTGCTGTTCTCATCATGATCATCACGCTCATTCAGTTCAAACTTTCGAACAAATGGGTCTATGAGGAGTAATGCCATGCAACAAGTTATTCTGAAAAACAGTATGCTTTCATGGTGGCAGAAGACTGCAAAGATCGCGGTGCGCATCCTTATCTATGCGTTCCTCGCGTTCGGCGCCGTTCTCATCGTGTTCCCGTTCCTGTGGATGCTGCTCAGCTCCTTCAAGACGCCTCTCGATGCCAACGCGCTGGATTTCAGCTTCTTCCCGAAAGAGTGGGTGACTTCCAACTATGCCGAGCTGTTCGCAAGCGCCAACTTCCCCATTGTCGATGCGTTTTTCAACACCATCCTGGTGGAAGTGAGCGTCATCGTGATTGGAACGTTTGTCTCGGCGCTGGCGGCGTTCAGCTTCGCCAAACTCAAACTGCAGCACAAGACGTTTTGGCTGCTCTTTCTGATGAGCGGAATGATGGTGCCTTATGCGGCGCTCATGCTGCCGCAGTTCCGCGTGTTCCAGGCGATCAATATGTTCGATACGCTTTGGCCGCTCATCCTGCCCGGATTTTTCGGCAACGTTTCCATGCTGTTTTTCCTGGTGCAGTATATGCGCGGGGTACCGAATGCCATACTGGAAGCGGCGCGCATGGACGGCGCGGGGCATTTCACCTGCTTTATCCGTGTCATGTTCCCGCTCGTCAAAACGGCGATCGCGGCGCAGGTGATCTTTTGGTTCATCGGGATCTGGAACGACTATTTCGCTCCGTCTATTTACCTGATCACGCCTGAAAAGATGACGCTCCAGGCGCTCCTCGGGAGCCTGAACCCTTCCATGAACAGACAGTATCTTCCCATGGCGCTGGCAGGCGCGGTGCTTTCGAGCATTCCCATGTTCGTCATCTATCTGTCCTGCCAGAAATTCTTTATTGAATCTTTGGCGATCAGCGGCGTAAAGGGCTGATCGAAAAAAAATGATAAGGAGAAAAGGAATGAAAAAAGCAAAGTTGACGCTTGCGTCGGTACTTTCCCTCTCCGTCATGCTCGCGGCTGCAGCGTGCGCGCCGCAGTCCGAAGGGCAGGGCGGCGGCGGAGGACAGGGCGGCGGGGATACCTACACCGACCTGACGCAGAACAAGCAGCCGGGCGGAGACAACTTCGACTTCGACGGCAACTATGAGAACCCCGAACTCACGATCGACGGGCTGGGGAACGACGAGCAGTGGAAGGACGCAACGACGCTCACGACCTACGGCAACACGGCGGGCGGGAAGGATGCGGTTACCGTGAGGGTGTACCGCGGTGAGAGCGCCCTGTTCTTCCTCTTCGAGGTCTCGGACAGCGTGCTTTTGACGCAGGGCGTGACCAATGACGACGCCGTCACGCACGGCGACAGCATCGAACTCTATCTCGATACACTCGCGGACGGCGGCCGTACGCCGCAGAGCGACGATTACCAGATCAACCTCGGCATCCACGGCAAGACGCGCATCATGCAGGGCGCGGGCGGCCAGTGGGGGAGCTGGAACGGGCTCATCGACTATGAAGTTGCCTTAAACGGCACCCTCAACGACGGCGACGAGGCGACGGACACGGGCTACTCCGTGGAAGTCATGATCCCGTATGCGCAGATCATGATCGAAAAGGACGATACCATCGGCATCGCTCTCGGGCAAGTGGACAAGGTGCGCACGGAGGACGCGGCAACGGGTTCCCCGGATGGCCCCTGGAATTGGTACGGCTGGACTTACAAGGGGACTGCCGTCAATCCGCAGGTGCCCGATCAGTATATCCTGCTCGACAAAGACGGTGGGCTCGTCTCGCGCGATGAACAGGTGAAGGCGCCCGCCGATCTTGCGGGGACCGTCAAGGATACCGACGGAACGCCCGTCGAGGGTGTCACGGTCACGGCGCAGTCGGACGAAGTGGTCAAAACGGCGCGCACGGACGCGGCGGGCTACTACGTCCTTGCCGACCTCGATCCCGAACGCACCTACACCGTTACGGCGAAGAAAGACGGCTATCTCGACGGCGTTTTCACCTGCACGCGGGAGGAACTGCGTGCGGCGGACGGCGGCGTGGTCATGAAGGACGTCACGCTCACCGCGCTCGAAGGGCTGGAGACGACCACCCTCACGGGCACCGTCAAGAATATTTTGAACGGTGCCGTCTCGGGTGCAACCATCTCGGTGGACGGCATGGTGCTGTCTGCGCAGTCCGGACAGGACGGCTCGTTCTCGCTCGAAGGCGTTCCCGCGAGCGTGGGCGACATTACGCTCACCGTCTCCGGGCAGGGGTATGATGACAGTAAACTCACCATCACACAGGGCGAGCTGGAGGCGGATGGAACGACGGCGCTCGGCGACGTCAACCTTAGCCTTCCTGCAGCGGAGACGGGCGCGTTCGGCGTGGTGAATCTCCTTGCCAACAATTTCGGCTATATTTCCCGTACGCTCGAGGGCGTCGAATTCCGCTTCGAGGGTGAAAAGACCTTCAACGGCTGGATCGAACTGTTCATCGACACCAAGGAGAGCGAAGGCGCACGCGGCGCTACCGACGTATTCTATTCGCTCAGGGCGGACGGCACCGTCGGGGTGGAAAACTACGGCGGCAGCTTCACGACGGAAGGCATCGAGTGGACGGTCAATGCGATCGAGGGAGGGGGGTACACGGCAAGACTGCTCATCCCCTATGGGACGCTCGGCATCGGCGCGCTCGATCCCTTCGGCATCTCCCTCGGGCAGAACAACGGCCAGGGCGTCTGGGACGGCTGGGGTAGGGACGACATGATCGGAACGAACGGCATCGCATTCGTTGCGCCTGAGGTCCCGACTGACTATGTGCGCGTCGGGGCGGACAACCGCCTGTATGAAGCGCCCCACAACGACCTCGTCGTCGCGCTCGGCGGCACGGTCACCGATGGGGAGGGCGCTCCCGTTGCGGGGGTCAGCGTGCAGGTCGGCGAACAGACCGCCACGACGGACGGCGAAGGCAAGTGGCAGATGAGCGTCGCGTTCGCAGACGATTCCCTCACCGTCAGTTACAGCAAACAGGGCTATGTTGCGGCGCAGGATGTCGTAAATAAGTCGGACATCGGCGCGGGCAACAGCTGGAACGGCACCAAGCAGCTTTCCGAAAAACTTGTCACCGTCACGGGGACGGTCACCGATCAGGATAAAACTCCGATCGAGGGCGTCACGGTCACTCTGACCTATGCGGACGGCGAAACGCGCACCGCGGCGACGAACAGCAAGGGCGTCTATACCTTCACCAACGTCACGACCTTCGTCGGCGTGACCATCACCTTCACCAAGGAGGACTATGCCGACGGCAGCGAGACGCGCACGGCACAGCAGCTTGCGGCGGAGGATACGCTGATCGTCGACAAAACGATCACCGCGACCTCCCAGGTCGTAAACGTCACGCTCAGCGGCAAAGTGATCGGCGTTGAGGGGACGGGGCTCAAGGGCGCGGTCATCACCGCGGGCGACCTGACGGCGACGACGGGGGAGGACGGTACCTTCACCATCGAAAACTTCCCCGTGGTAGACACCGAGATCACCGTCATGCTCAACGGGTATCTCTCGGCGGAAGTTTCCTTCACCGCCTCCGACTATACGGTTGGTGAGACGTTCTCGCTCGGGGACATCTATCTCACCCGCGAATATACGCAGCTCGGCGGCGCCTTCGGAACGAAGTCGGATGCGTTTGCCTCCTTCACTCCCTATGTTACGAGAGGGGAGACGGCGTTCCTCTTCCGCCTTGTGGGCGAGAGAGCCTTTACGGGTACGGTGGAATTCTATCTCGATACGGGACTCAGCTCGGGCGACGGCGGCAGGAACGCGACCGATTACCGCTTCGACCTGCGTGCGGACGGATCCATCGGCGTGGATAACTTCGGCGGCACCAACACAGGTACAGGCACGCTCGTCTATGCCGTTTCGGGCAGCGCGCAGGCACCCGTCCTCACGTTGGAGATCCCTTACGCCTTCCTCGGCGTACAGCGTGATGAGATCGTCGGTGTCACCTTCGGTCAGGGCGGCGTCAAGAATGGCGACATTGTTTCCGATTGGGACGGCTGGAACGGGCTTGCGGGCGTGACGGGCGTCAACGGCCTGGAATTCGTACAGCCCGAGCGCACCTGGGACTATATCCGCATCGGCGTCGACAACAAGCCTTTCTGGAACGCGGAGAACGTGACGCTCGAAGAGCTTGACCTCACGGGCTATGATCTGCATTTCGGCAAGGGGGCAACGGACGACAGCATCCATGCCAAGGTCTTCCGTGATGCGAACGGCGTTACCTTTGAATTTGTCACGCTGGGCGATTTCGGCATCCACGACGGGACAAACAGCGACTATGTACTGATCTACTTCGATACGGGCGCACAGACGGGCGGCTGGGAAGGCGTCGATTACCTCATCAAGATCGACAAGGACGGCAACGTCTACGGCAAAAATGCCGCATGGTGGCAGGTCGGAGAGGAGAGCAAGCTCGGTACGATCGCGATCTCCCGCGAGGACGGCGTGACGAAATTCTCCTACACTGTCGCCTACACGACGATCGGTGTTCAGGCGGATGAAGTCTTCGGCTTCACGCTCGTGGAAGGATGGCGCACGAATGCCGACAACGGATCCAATGAATACGGCGGCTGCCTGTATTCCTATGCGGACGGCTGCTATGTCGTGGCAGATGCGGCGAACACGGCGGGCTATATCCGCATCAAGGCGGACGGCTCGCTCGCGGTGGCGGCTTCCAATGCCGAAGTTAAGGAATAAGGAGGAAATATCATGAAAGCGATCAAAACGATCTCAATGGTTGCGCTCTCCGCACTGCTCCTCGTCGGGGCAACGGCTTGCGATACAAATACACAGGGGCCCGACAGCGACGTCGGCGGCGGGGCGCAGTACACCGATCCCAATACCGTCGTCAAGACCTATGATAACCGCGCCTACAACGAGTACCTTCTGGGCGACGAGGCGGTCATCGACAATCAGTGGCAGGGCTACGGGATCGGCGACCCGTTCATCATGCGCTACAACGGCGTCTATTATCTCTATGTCTCCTCGCTCGACACCGAAGTGGGCGTGCGTGCCTACAAGTCGGCGGATCTCGTGAACTGGGTGCCCGTTACGGGCGCGGGGCTCAAAGAGGGGTACGTCTCCCAGGACAGCGTGACGCTCGCAGCGTATGCGCCCGAGGTGTACTACTACAACGGCACCTTTTATATGTACACGTCGCCCGGCGGCAAGGGGCACTATATCCTCACTTCCTCCAGTCCCGAGGGGCCCTTCACGAGCGTGACGGACAATTTTGGGATGAGCATCGACGGCTCGGTGTTCATCGACGACGATGAGCAGATGTACTTCAGCTATGCGAGCGATCAGGGCATCCGCATGGCGCGCATGGAGGATATGCTCACCATCGATACGACTTCTACGCCCACTCTGAACGGCACATCCATCGGCGGCTGGACGGAGGGATCCTATCTCATGAAGCGGGACGGCGTGTACTATCTCACCTACACGGGCAACCATGTCGCCTCCGACGGCTACCGCATCGCTTATTCCACGGCGGCGGAGCTTTCGGAGAATTACAAGGATGCCTTTATCCGCGGGCAGAACAACCCGATCGCGCTGGAGACGGAGAGCGAACTCAAGGGCATCGGTCACTCGTCCACCGTCCTCGGCCCCGATATGGATTCCTATTATCTCGCTTATCACTATCTCAATTCCTCGGGCGGCCCCAACCGCAGCCTCGGCATCGACAGGCTCACCTTCAACGGGACGATGATGGCGGTCGCGCCCTCTCTGGAGGACAGCGTGACGCCCGCGCTCCCCGTGTTCTATGCAATGGGCGAAGATGCGGAGAAGTTTGAGGAGGCGGACGGCACGCTTCTGAGCAAGACGCAGGCGCCTGCCGACTTCACGGCGGAATTCAATTTGAGCGGCGCGGCTTCCGCGACCTACCTTGTCGGCTATGCCGATGCCAAGAATTATACGAGCGTTACCGTTGACCTCACGGCAAAGACCATTACGCTCGCGCAGACGGCGGACGGGTCGACGACGCAGATCGCAAGCGGCACGCTGGTCAACGACTATGCGGCGGACAAACTGCACACGGTGCGCGTCGCGTCGCGCGGCGGCGTGGTGGACGTCATATTCGACAACATGACCAAGATCGACAACGCGGCCTGCACGATCGCCGCGGGCAAGATCGGTTACCGCGCGGCGGATGGCGCCGAGATCGGCTATACCGCCTATTCCGAAGTCGCCATGGGCATGAGCGACGAGCAGGAGGCAAAGCAGGCAAGCACCTTTGTCGGCGCGGCGGCATATCTTCATGACGACGTCTATACCGATGGGTACGATCTGAGCGAAGAGAGCACCGTTTCGACGATCTCCGAGGACACCGACTATCGTCTGGCGGGCTGGAAGACTCTGACGCTCGGCAAGGAAGGGGACGACGCTTCCTATCTCGTCTACAACAGAAAGACGGGCAGATACGGGCTCGAACTCGTCTATCCTGCGGCGGAAGCGGGCAAGATGATCGGCGTGAAGATCGACGGCGTGAACGGCGGAACGGTCTGGCGCTGCACGCTGCCCGAGGTGGAATCGTCAAACGGCTACGTCAAGGCGGTCGTCGGCGAGTTCGACGTGGAGCAAGGCGTGCGCATCATCCGTCTGGAGAACGTGGGAAGTTCCGTTACGTTTGCAGCGTTCCGCCTCGTAGAAACATCTTCCGTCACGCCCGTCTATGAGCAGTCGCTCTCTTCCTATGCGGAGAAGGGAGCGGACTACAAGACGATCTGGAAGATCAAGGACGGCGGGCATTACGCCAAGGCGGGTACGCGTCAGCTCGTGTACTTCGGCGACAACGCCATCACCGACTTCACGCTGGAAGTGGACGTGATGCTCGAGGGTGCCACGGGCTCTGCTTCCACGGCGGGCATCGTGTTCCATGCGAAGAACTATGCTTCCTCCCCGCACGATTCCTATACGAGCATCCAGGGCTACTACGTTTCGCTCAGCAACAACCTCATTTCGCTCGAACGGCTCAACTACGCCGACGACAGTATGCCGCTCGTGACGGATGCGCGCATCAAGTTCGAGAGCGACACATATTACACGCTCAAGGTTGCGGCGCGCGGCAACACCTTCACCGTCTGGGTGGACGATGAACAGGTGCTGGAAGTGACGGACGACTGGGCGTTTGCAGGCGGAAAACTCGGGCTATACACGAACGGCGCCGCAGTCATCTTCAAGAACCTGAAGGTCACGGCGTAAGGATGTTTTCGGGGCTGCGGGAACTCTCCCGCAGCCCTTTGGAAACGGGAGCGTCATAATATGAAAGTGCATATTTTATCTCTTGTTCCTGTTCTTATGGTATCGATATTTTTCACGGGCTGCTCGCCGAAGCAAGAGATCGCCTATGAAGCGCCGACGCCCGAACGTTATGAAAATCCCATCGAGATCGAAGGTCAGTGGGGTTCCAGCGCGGCAACGGGCGCGGACGGGCAGTACGGTATCGGCGATCCCTTTGTGATGCGTTTCAACGGAAAATACTATCTCTATCCCTCCACTTCCGATCCCTGCAGCGGGATCAAGGTCTTTGAGTCAAGCGACCTCATCCATTGGAAGGACATGGGGTACGCCGTCCCCGAATCGGACGAGACGTCGCACGGCGCCTATGCGCCCGAAGTCGTCTACTACGATGGCTACTTCTACCTGTGCCAGTCGCGGGCGGGGCAGGGGCACTACATCTACCGTTCCGAAAGCCCGACGGAGGGATTTACGCTGATCAGTTCGTCGGGCCGCAGTCCGTCCGACCTCGACTACGGCAACATCGGCCGCGGGATCGACGGCTCGTTCTACGTCTCCGATGACGGCAGGCTCTTTCTTCTGCACACCGTCACGCCCGCAGGGCTGCAATATACCGAGATCACCGACGTCTCCGATATCAATCCCGATACCCTCGGGAAGGACACGCAGCTCGGGGATGCCAACCTCAATCATTGGATCGAGGGCCCCGGCATCTTCCGCCGCGGAAACTACAGCTATCTCACCTATGCGGGCAACCACGTCCTCTCAAACGGGTACAGGATCGCGTACTCGTATGCCGAAGACCTTGACGATCTCTCGTCGTTCGTGCAGCCCGTGGATAATGTGACGATCATCGATACCGACGAAGCGCACCGCGGGTTGGGGCATTCGAGCAATGTGAACGGGCCCGACCTCGATTCCGTCTATACGGCGTATCACAGCCTGGTCGGCAGAGGTCCCGCGCGCAGGTATAATCTGGACAGATATTTCGCCTGCGGCAGCCTGCTCACGGCAAACGGCGTCACGCACAGGAGCGTTGCCGTGCCCGATGCGCCAGACCGCGGCGGCTATGCCGATCTTCTGCGGGAGGAGGCGGGTGCATACGTGTTCGGTGAAACGGGCGACTACTTTACGGCGGAGTACAATTTCATCCCCTCCGCGCGGCAGGAAGTGTTCTTTGGCTCCGCTTCGGGAAAGAGCTATGTCGTGCAGTACAGCGGCGGGACGCTGCGGCTCTTGCGTCGGGAGGGGAAGAACGAGAACGTCATCGCCGAACAGAACGTCTCCCTTACGGAGGGAAAACTCGTCACGCTTCGCATAGAGAACGGCGACGGCGTCGGTTATCTCTACCTGAACGGGATGCGCGCCATCTCTTATCCCGCAGAGGCCTGTGCAGGCAAGACGGGCTATGTCTTGGCGGAAGGGGTCGGCTATACGGCATATACCAACGAGGTGTTCGGGACATCCGATTTCGAAGCGTTCAAAAACTTCCCCACGCGCTTTCCCGCAACGAGCTATCTGAAGGGGGAGATGCGCGGATTCTCCATCCGCGGTGCCCGCCGCGTGCAGGGCGGCGTCCGCGTCGGGGAGCCCGAAAGTACGGTTCGCATCGGCGATGCCTATGCCGTTGCGCTGGAGCGCGGCGATTGGGTCAAATATGCCGTCGATATTCCCGAGGACGGGACTTACAGTCTCTTTGCGGAAGTCTCGGCAGCTTCGCGCGGTGCAGAAATCTGTATTACGATCGGCGAAAATGAGGTCCGTGCGACTGTTCCTTCCGCCGAGGAAGGCTATCGGTGCGTCCGCGTTCCGCTCGGCGAGATCGAGGCGGCGGGCGGCGTACAGACGATGAAGGCGGAAGTCGTTTCGGGGCGGGCGGAGATCACCTTCTTCGAGGCGGAGGTGACGGAGACGGGCGCTGTCTCGCTCACATCGTATGAGACCGTCAATGGTGCGGCGCAGACTGCGGCGGACGGCTCGGTCACCGTCAGCGGGGAGCGCGGCGTGATCTTCTGGAAGAATACGGGGCATACCGATTTCGAGGCGGAGATCACCTTCTCCTGTGCGGTCTCCATCGGGACCGATCTCGGGTTCATGATCCGCTCTTCCGACTATTCGTACCACTCCGCGCAGCCTGCCGAATCGTGGCGCGGCTATTACCTGCAGCTCGGCACGAGCATCGTGACGCTCAGCAGGTATGACTACGGGGACTTCGGGGCGCTCGGCATCAAGCGCACGGGGGATATTGATCTCGGCAGCGGTATGCACACGCTCGTCATCCGCGCGGCAGGGCATACTCTCTCCGTCGACATCGACGGTGCCGTCGTCTTTACGGCTCAGGATGAGTTTGTCTTTTTGGGCGGCAGACTGGGCGTCTATGTCGGATCGGGTTCGATCACACTGCATTCTTTGAAATACCAGGCAAAATAGGGAACGATCATGAAACATGTTACATGCTATCAAAAAGGGTATCCGCGTCCGCAGTTCGTACGCGACGCATGGACCGATCTGAACGGGCTCTGGAAGTTCGGATTCGGGGAGGAAGTTACGGAGCAGGACGCGCTGCGCGGGGAACTGCCGCGTAAAATTTGCGTTCCGTACAGCTATGAAACGGAGATGAGCGGAATCGGCGACCCCGCTGTCCACCGCACGGTGTGGTATTCCCGCACGATCGCCCAAAGGGCGGGTAAGCGGACGATCCTGCACCTGGAGGGCGTTGACCATACCGCAACGGTCTACGTGAACGGAACGGCCGCGGGCACGCACTGCGGGGCATATTCGCGGTTTTCTGTGGACATCACAAAGTATCTGCACGCGGGGGAAAATCTTTTGACCGTCCGCTGCGACGATGACGGACACCCCGCGCAGGTGCGCGGCAAACAGCGCTGGCTGAAGGAGAACTTCGGCTGCTGGTATGTGCAGACGACGGGGATATGGAAGAGCGTCTGGCTGGAGTATGTCGATGACGTATTTTTGCAGTCGCTCAAGATCACGCCCGACCTCACCGATTACAGCGTCAAATTGGATTTTTCCGTCAGCTGTCCCGCGGAGGACGTTTGCGTTTCCTTTGCGGTCTCGTTCGGCGGCGAGCTGCTGCACACCGTCACGGCTTCGGCATCCGACCGCTATTGCAGCGTCACGGTGCCGCTTCCGAGCGAGAAGGTCACCTATCAGGTCGCCCTCTGGTCGGCGGAAGAGCCGTCGCTCTACGATCTGACCGTCCGCGTCCTGAAGGGCGGGAAGGAGACGGACCGCGTCGGCAGTTATTTTGCCCTGCGCGATTATTCGGTCATGGGCGACAAGATCATGCTGAACGGGCGTCCGTTTTATGCGCGGCTGGTACTCGATCAGGGGTATTGGCGCGAGAGCGGGCTCACGCCTCCCGACGAGGAGGCGCTCGTGCGCGACATTACGCTTGCCAAGCAAATGGGATTCAACGGCGTGCGCAAACATCAGAAGGTGGAGGATGAGCGCTTCTTCTATTATGCGGATCTTTTAGGATTCACCGTATGGTGCGAACTTCCGTCCAACCATTGGTTTGCAGATGATTGCTCCGAACAGATCACAAGAGAGTGGATGGAGATCGTGCGCGCGAATTACAATCATCCCAGCCTTGTGACGTGGGTGATCTTCAACGAGAGCTGGGGGGTGCGCAACATCCTTATGAACCGTGCGCAGAGCGACCTCGCCACGGCGCTGTACTATCTTACCAAGAGTTTCGATCGTATGCGCCCCGTCATCTCCAATGACGGCTGGGAACACGCGATGAGCGACATCCTGACGCTGCACGATTACGAGCAGGACGGCGAAAAACTGTTCACGAGATACGCGACGATGCAGAAGATCACGCAGGGCAGCTCGGAGAATACGCAGCCGCTTCCCTACGCGCAGGGATACGCTTATGGCGGACAGCCCGTCATCATCAGCGAATTCGGCGGGACGGCATATGTGAGCGATGAACAAAGAGGATGGGGATACGGCGACGGCGTCGACGGCGACGAGGAATTTCTGGGGCGCTTTGCTTCGCTCGTCGGCGCGGTCGACCGCCTTTGCCTGAGCGGCTTCTGTTATACCCAGCTCACCGACGTGCAGCAGGAGGTCAACGGGCTTCTGCACGAGGACAGGACGCCCAAAGTTCCGCTCGAAGAGATCGCAAAGCGCAACCGCCGCTAAGCGGCACGGAGGAGCGTATGAGCCGCACGTTTTGCAATCCCATGCTGGAGGGGGCGGATCCCTTCGTCCTTCGGCACGGGGACAAATATTATCTGTACGCGACCAACGCCGAGGAGGGGTTCCGTGTCTATTCCTCTGCGGATTTTTCTGCGTGGGAGGACTGCGGCCTCTGTCTGCGTGCGGGCGACGTGATCGGGGAAAAGTGGTTCTGGGCGCCCGAGGTCATGGAGCGCGACGGAATATTCTATATGGTCTATACCGCAGAGGAGCATCTGGCGATCGCCGTGTCGGAAAGCCCGACGGGCCCCTTCGTTCAGACGCAAAAAAAATGGCTGAGCGAGGAACGCGCCATCGACGGACATTTCTTCTGCGATGATGACGGAACGGTCTATCTCTATTATGTCCGCCTGCGCGACGGGAACGAGATCTACGTCGCCGAACTCGATCGGGATCTAAAGAGATTGGATGAGGCGCACGAAACGTTCCTGATCCGCGCCGAAGCGGAGTGGGAGTGCCGGGACTGCCGTGTGACGGAGGGCCCGTTCGTCCTCAAACACGGCGGGAATTACTACCTCACCTATTCGGCAAACCATACGCGCAGTCCCGACTATGCCGTCGGGTGCGCTGTCTCCCGTTCTCCGCGCGGGCCTTTCGTCAAGGCTGCGTATAACCCCGTCCTGCACCGCAATGAAGTTGCGAACGGCGTCGGACATCATAGCTTCGTGCGTTCCGCAAAAGGGGAGCTGATCTGTGTCTATCACAGGCACTTCGATCTGCATACCTTCCGTCCCCGCCTCGTATGCGCGGATCGTGCGGAGTTTGTGCCCTGTGCAGACGGTGACGACGTCCTCGTCATCCACGGCCCCACGGCTGCACCGCAAAGGACGGTTTGAACGTTCTGCAAACGAACGGCCTGTCATCATGGCGGCTGTGGGAGGTAAACTGAAAACTTCTTCCTTATTCCGAAATGGTTTTCAAATTCTTTACAAGTCCCAAATCGAAAAGCCCTGACTTTGGTCAGGGCTTTTGCATGGATAAGGGGAGTACGACATCGCAGGGCGCGGGAAGCGTTTGCGTGGAGGTCGTTCGGGCGATCTTTACAAGCGGGATGGAAAAATGTGAGAAAAATCCAATTACAAATCGGAATTTTGTGATTTTAACGGTTGATTTTCTCGGAAAAATGTGATATAGTGATTTCGGAGGAAAAATCATGGAACTGTTAAGGCGCAAGATCGACGGTTTTTTGGAAGAGTGGAAGCGCGATCCCGAGCGGCTTCCGCTCATTGTCAAGGGGGCGAGGCAGGTCGGGAAGACGGCGTCTGTCCGCCGGTTCGGCAAGACGCACTATCCGAATTTTGTCGAGATCAATTTTTTGCTGCAAAAGCAGTATCGGGATATTTTTGACAGCGGCTTCGAGGTGGATGCCATCCTTCGCAATATCACGCTGCACGACCCAGAACTCGAATTTGTGCCGCACGAGACGCTGATCTTCTTTGATGAGTTACAGGCGTGCCCCAACTGCGCGACCGGTCTGAAATCTTTTCGCCAGGACGGCAGATACGACGTCATCTGTTCGGGCTCGCTCATGGGGATCAATTATCGGGAGATCGAATCGAACAGCGTCGGCTATAAACAGGACTACGAGATGTATTCCCTTGACTTTGAGGAATACCTTTGGGCGAAGGGGTATCGGGCGGAGCAGATCGAAGAGCTGTATGCGTATATGGCGGATGTAAGACCGCTCTCCGAGACGCAGCTTGCCGTCATGATGGAAAACTTTCGCGAGTACATGGTGTTGGGCGGGATGCCTGCCGTGGTGAACTCTTTCATCGCCAAGAAAAATTACAGCGGAACGCTTGCGATGCAGCGGCAGATCCTGCTCGATTACGAGGAGGACATCACCAAGTATGCGGGCGGATTGGATCACGGAAAGATCTTAAACGTCTATCGCAGGATCCCCGTGTTCTTGGGGAAGGAGAACAAGAAATTCCAGATCTCCAAAGTTGCTCACGGCGCCAGGAGCCGGGAATATGTCGGCGTTTTAGATTGGCTGAACGATGCAGGAATCGTCAATCTCTGCTATTGTATGACTCAGCCCGAGCTGCCCTTGAAAGGAAATTACGATCCCGATCACTATAAGGTGTATTTTCGGGATACGGGGCTGCTCATCGGTGCGCTCGACGAAGAGGCACAGGAAGACCTTCGCGGCAATCGGAATTTCAATGCCTATAAAGGTGCCATTTACGAAAATATGGTCGGAGATATGCTTGTCAAACAAGGGTATCCGCTCTACTTCTATAAGAACGAAAAGGGGACGATGGAGATCGACTTCTTCGTGCGGGACAAGGATTCGCTCATCCCCGTTGAGGTCAAGGCGATGGACGGGGCAACGGTCTCTCTGAACAAGATGATCGAAAGCGAGAAATTCCCCGATGTTCGGTACGGCATCAAATTAGGGAATAAGAACATCGGCTGGAACGGGAAATTTTATACGTTTCCCTACTTCCTCACTTTTCTTCTGAAACGGTTTTTACGGGAGAGAACGGCTTGACGGGAAAAGCTTTCTCTTACGGATGTTTGAAATAAGCGTATAGCGGCGCGGCGGAAAATTCCGCCGCGCCGCCTTTAAGATCACGATGAATGATCGAGAATGTATTCTGAGAACGGTTGAATGGCAAGAAGCTTGATCAATTTCAAGAGGAGGCGTTGTTTTTTGAAAGACGTTTCATAAGCAGAAAGCGGATGACATCTTCGGCAAATTATGATACAATGTATCATATGAGTGTCATCTATCGTCCCACGGGGATGGCGCGGGAGTACAGTCCCTATGCGCTCAATCTGTATATCGGGTGCAACCATCGCTGCAAGTATTGCTACGCGCCGCATACCCTCCAAAAGAGCGGAAAAGCTTATTTCGGCACGCCCGAACCGCGCAAAAACATTCTGGCGCTCCTTGAAAGCGATCTGAAAAAGACGGTCTATACCGAGCAGATCCTGCTCTCCTTCGTGGGCGATGTGTATTGCGAGAGCGCGGATGGGGGAGAGACGACGCGCGAGGCGCTCTCTCTTCTCAACGCCTATCACGCGCCCGTGGCGGTGCTTTCGAAGGGCGGGAAACGGATGCTGCGCGATCTCGACCTCTTTCGTGCCTTCGGGGAGCGCATCGCTGTCGGAACGACGCTGACCTTTTTGGACCAAGAAAAGAGCCGGGAATGGGAACCGTACGCAAGTACGCCCGAGGAGCGGCTGGAAACGCTGAAGATCCTGCACGAGAGCGGGGTCAAAACGTTCGCAAGCTTTGAACCGACAATCGAGCCGCGGGAGAGCCTTGCGCTCATCGAGCGGACGCTGCGGGACAACAGTGTCGATCATTATAAGATCGGCAAGATCAACCACTACAAAAATTCCGACGGGTGGCAGGATTGGAGGCAGTATCTCCTTGATTGCCTGGCGCTGCTGCGCCCGACGGGAAAAGAGGTCTACTACAAGTTCTGCCTGCGCAAGTTCGCGCCCGATGTGGAGCTCACGCCCGAGGAGAAAGACCCCGATGCCCATATCGTCCGCGCAATTCCTTCGGAGCAGTTGAAATTGTTTTAAGCGGATAAGGGGGCTTGCATATCGATTTGCATCCGATCAATACAATACGAAAGTTGAGAACGAGCCGCCCGCGCGGGAAATGAAAAAGAGCATCGACGATCGAACGGGATGCGTATTTTCGGATTTAAGGGGACAGTTTTTTTGCAAAAACTGTCCCCTTAACTTGTATTTTTCTCGGTATTGTGTTGATCGAAGAAGGGCGAGGAGATGTTTGGCAGAGAAAAGATTTTTCGCGCTTCCCGGTTTGGAAGGCAACGTCTTTTCAAAGAGAATTTCCCAAACCCGTATTCATCCATAAATGTTGTGCATCCGTCTCTTTTCGGACAAAAACGGGCGCAAAAGTCGATTGCCGACGACGCTCTTGCTGTATCAGAGCGGGTATATGGTCGGGAAATACATTTCTCCGGAGGCGAAGATCGCGAACAACGAAGATCTGTATTACGGCGCCTTAGCGGCAATGCAGTATGGCTGGCGGGAAGGGCAGGAGGACGCCGCGCCGCGTGCTTTGCCGTCTTTGATCGGTTTTTTCAGTCTACTTCCCGCTGGCGCCGTAGTTGCTCAAAACGCGGGCAGAGGGGTCGGAGACGTTGCAGCCCTCCCACGTCCGGTTGGGCATCCAGAAATCTTTGACCATCTTCGCCTGCCCGGGGTAGTATTTTTCAAAGATCTCGCGGTAGAGAAGACTCTCTTTCGTGAACGGCTTCGCGTGATAGGCGTATTGTTCGGCGCGCTCCTGCCAGTCGCCGCCGTAGCGGCTTTCGGCATAGGCTTTGAGGTCGTCCACCATCGAATGCCCGACGGCATCGGAAAACGCCGCCTTTTCGCGCCATAAAATTTCGGGCGGGAGCCAGTCGCCCTCGAAGGCGCGGCGGAGGAGATATTTGCCCTTGCCGTATTGATTGAGCTTTTTTTCGGGGTCGATGCTCATCACATATTTCACGAACGCGAGATCGCCGAAGGGCACGCGCGCCTCCATGGAGTGGACGGAGATGCAGCGGTCGGCGCGCAGGACGTCGTACATATGCAGCTCACGGACGCGCTTTTGCGACTCCTTCTGAAACTCCGCGGCGTTCGGGGCAAAGTCGGTATACTTATAGCCGAAGAGCTCGTCGGAGATCTCCCCCGTTAAAAGCACGCGCACGTCCGTCGTGCGGTGGATGGCTTTGCATAGAAGGTACATCCCCATCGAAGCGCGGATGGTGGTGATGTCGAAGGTGGCGAGAGAGGCGATGACTTCTTCGAGGGAAGAGAGCACTTCCTCCCGCGTCATCAAGACTTCGGTGTGCTCCGAGCCGATATAGTCCGCGACCTGCCGCGCGTATTTTAGGTCGATGGCGTCCTTCTCCATGCCGATGGCGAAGGTGCGGATGGGCTTTTTGAGGGCGCGCGCGCCGATGGCGCAGACGAGGGAACTGTCCAGCCCGCCCGAAAGCAGGAACCCGAGCGGGGCGTCGCTGTCCAGCCGCTTTTCGACGCCTGCGATGAGCCGCTCGCGGATGCCCTTGCAGATCTCGTCCAATCCTTCATCGTGATAGGAAGAGACGGCGGCGATATCCGAATAGCAGATAAATGCGCCGTCCTCATAGTAGCAGCCCGGGGGGAAGGGGAAGATGTCTTTGACGATCCCCACAAGATTTTTAGGCTCGCTCGCAAAGACGATGGCGCCGTGCTCCGTATAGCCGAAATAGAGCGGACGGATGCCGATGGGGTCGCGCGCGGCGATGTATTTGTTTTGTTCGCCGTCATAGAGGACGAGGGCGAACTCCGCATCGAGCAGTTTGAACATCTTCACGCCGTATTCGCGGTAGAGGGGGAGCAAAATTTCGCAGTCGCTGTCCGAGGAAAAGCGATAGCCCTTCTCTTCGAGCGAGCGCTTCAAGGGGCGGAATCCGTAAATTTCGCCGTTGCAGACAAGAAAGTCCTTCCCCCGCGCAAATGGCTGCATCCCTTCGGCGGTGAGCCCCATGATGGCGAGGCGGTGAAAGCCCATATAGCCCGTGGGCAGTTCTTTTATTTCGCTCATGTCGGGCCCGCGGGAGACGGTCTTATAAAAGCTCTCTTGAACGCGGGGGCAGTCGATGTCTTTTTCGGTAATGCAGAAGATGGAACACATTTAAGGGACCCTCTCTTTGAGTACTTCTTCGGCGACGGCGCGGCGGGGAAGCCGCCTATCCATCGCCTGCTTTTCGAGGAAGCGGTGCGCCTCCTCTTCGTTCATGCCGCGCTCCATCAGTGCGAGCTTGGCGCGGTGCACGAGTTTTTCGCTCTCCAGCTTCTCCCGCAGGCGGTCGATCTCTCCGCATACGGCGAACAGCCGCTCGCCCGCCCTGGCTTCCGCCTGCAAAACGCCCGCGAGAACGGGGAAGGGGACGTCATGGGGGAGCACCGCCGCCCCGCTGCCTTTGAGCAGGCGCTCCGCTTCGGGGATATTTTCCTTTTTGACGATGACGACCGCTACGCCCCGCGAGGAGCAGGCGAGCACTTCTCTCTCCCAGCCGCACCTTGAAAGCTGCGGGACGAAGAGTGCCGCTTCTTCGCCGTCCTCGACGGGCAAAAAACCGCTCTTTTCCAGTTTTGCTTTGAGTTTCGGAAGCACCGATAAGTAATCGCAGCGTAGAAGAATGCGGATCATGGCGACCTCCTGCCGCCCAAAAAATCAGTTGGGCGTGTACATCTGCCGATAGGGGTTTTCCGCGTTCGGCGTCAGACGATAGTAAGCAGCTGTAAGGTAGGGCGCTTCGTCCTTTCCGAAGCGGGCGCACCACTCTTTGACGAGGGAGACGGCTTCCTCGCTGCCGGGGCCCTCAATGCGCTCCGCCTTGACCTGCGCGGGGAGCGCCGCGTCGAGCGCTTCGCAGCGGAGCAGGATCTCACCGCCGTGCATCCCTGTACCGCAGAAGTTCCCGACGATGGGCTTATGCTCCGTATGCCCGCCTAAAACGATGAGGGTGCCGCCCGCCTGGTATTCGCCCAAAAAGCTCCCCGCCCTGCCGCCGATGACGATGGCGGGGCGATGGCTCAAATACGCCTTCATGTGGATGCCGCAGCGGTAGCCGACGTCGCCTTCGATGAAGATCTTTCCGCCGCGCATCGCATAGCCCGTGGCATCGCCCGCGCTGCCGTGCACTTCGATGACGCCGCCGTTCATCGTGTCGCCCGTCGCTTCCTGCACGTTGCCGTCGACGGTCAGCTCCGCGCCGTTGAGGTACGCCCCGAGGGCGTTCCCCGGCGTGCCGTGGATGACGATCTTTTTGTTTTCCAGCCCCGCGCCGAGGTATCGCTGCCCGACGCAGCCGAAGATCTCGATATCCTCTTCGCTCTGGCGCACCGCCGCATTGAGCGCCGCATAGTGCATCCCGTTTGCATAGATCTTCATCTTACACCTCCCGTGCAAAGTTTTCTGCCCGCGCTTCGGGGGAGAACGCGCTCCACGCGGGGGAAGTTTTCAGCGCCTGAAAGTCGACTGCCGAGAGCGGGATGCGCTCTTTGAGGAGCTTCAAATAGATGCCCGCCCGTTCGGGAAGGTTTATCAAAATAAACCCTTTCAGCAGTCCGTCCTTGGTAAAGAGCGCCTTGTAGGTGCGTTCGGTGCGCTCGCAGTACTCCTCTCCTTCGTAGACGCCCGCCGTCATGACGTGCGTGCCGAAAAATCCGATGGAGTTGAAGGCGACGGCGTTATCAAGCCTTGCCTTGCCGCCCGCCATATTGACGCCCGCCGCGCGCCCCTGAAAGGCGGCGTTGGGAAGGAGCGCAAGCACCCTGTTCGTACCGCTTGCGATGTCGAAACTCTCCGCGCAGTCGCCCGCAGCGAAGATATCGGGAAGGCTCGTTCTGCCGCATTCATCTACTGCGATGCCGCGGCGCACTGTTCCGCCCGCCTCTTTGACAAGCTCCGTGTTCGGCCGCACGCCGACGGCGATGACGAGGAGATCGAACTCCACCGTCTTCCCGCTCTTCAAGTGAGCGGTGTTACCTTCAAAGCGAAGGACGCTGTCCGAAAGGAAGAATTCTGCGCCGTGTGCTTCAAGCGCGCTCTGCACCATCTTTGCGCCCGTCTCGTCGAGGATGGCGGGCAGGATACGGTCTGCCATATCGACGATACGGGCGCTCTTGACGCGCGCCGCGATGCCTTCGAAGCATTTGAGCCCGATGAGCCCCGCGCCCACGATGAGCACTTTCTTTTCGGGCGAGAGCGCCTTGCCGAGGGCGAGCGCGTCCGCTTTCGTCATGAAATGAAAGCGCTCTTTGACGTGTTCGATGCCCTCCATGGGCGGGTCGAAGGGGCGGGAGCCCGTCGCAACGAGGAGCTTTTCATAGCCGAACTTCTCTCCGTCCGAGAGGGCGACTGTCTTTTCTTCGGGGTCGATGCGTTCCGCCCGCACGCCGAGGCGCAGAGTAACGTTGTTCTCTTCGTAGAATTTTTCGGGGCGGTAGTCCATGCGCGGAAGGTCGGTCTCGGCCAAGAGATAATAGGAAATGAGCGGCCGTCCGTATGCCCTGCACGGCTCTTCGCCGACGACGAGGATGTCGCCCTTTTTGTCCTGAGAGCGGATGCCCTCGATGGCGGCAACGGCGGCGATCGAACAACCGAGGATGACGTAAGGATATCGTTTCATTGCATTGCCTCCCTCTCTTCATAGACGATGGCGCCGTTCGGGCAGTGTTTGACGCAGTTGGGCTCGCCCATCGTGTTATCGGTGCAGAGCTGGCACTTCATGGCGGCGTGACCCTCGGGGGAGGGCAGCACCGCGCCGTAGGGGCAGACGAGCACGCAGGTGAGGCATCCGACGCATTTTTGCTTGTCGATGCGCACAATGCCGTCCTCGCCCTTCGTGAGTGCGCCCGAAATGCAGCTTTGCACGCAGACGGGGTCGATGCAGTGGCGGCAGTTGACGGCAAAGTGCACTTCTCCCGCATCCTCCACCCGCACGCGGGGATAAATGGTCTTTCCTTTGAGCGCCCGTACCATATCGGCAATGCCCGAGTTCGCATAGGCGCATTCGTATTCACAGAGATGGCACCCGAGGCACCATTGTTCATTGACGTAGATGCGTTTCATCGTTTTCCTCCCCGCGATCATAAGGAATCGCCCGCATAGCGCACGCCCAAAAGGCGGAGCTCGGTATCTGTGAGCCCGATGCCGCGCAGCATCAGACGGTTGCCGCGCAGGGCTTCCAGCGAGTTGATGCCCATGCCGCCCATCATTTCCTCGATCTCATGCTTCCATGCGGAAACTAAATTGACGAGCCGCTCATAGCCGAGGTCGGGGTTGAGTCGCTTGACAAGGTCGGGCCGCTGCGTGGCGATGCCCCAGTTGCACTTGCCTGTATGGCAGGAGCGGCAGAGGTGACACCCGAGCGCCAAAAGCGCCGCCGTGCCGATATAGCAGGCGTCCGCGCCGAGTGCGATCGCCTTGACGACGTCTGCGCTCGAACGCACGGAGCCGCCGACGAGGATGGACACATTGTCGCGGATGCCTTCTTCCCGAAGGCGCGTGTCGATCTGGGCGAGCGCCATCTCGATGGGGATGCCCACGTTGTCGCGGATGCGGGTGGGCGCCGCGCCCGTGCCGCCGCGGAAGCCGTCGATGGCGATGATGTCCGCCCCGCTCCGCGCGATGCCGCTCGCGATCGCCGCCGCGTTGTGCACCGCCGCGATCTTGACGATGATCGGCTTCTTGTATTCCGTCGCCTCTTTGAGGGAATCGACGAGCTGCTTCAAGTCCTCGATGGAATAGATGTCGTGATGAGGCGCGGGGGAGATGGCGTCGACGCCCTGCGGGATCATGCGCGTCTTGGAGACGTCCTCGCTGATCTTGCCGCCCGGGAGATGCCCGCCGATGCCCGGCTTTGCGCCCTGGCCCATCTTGATCTCGATGGCGGCGGCGGTCTCCAAATATTCCTTATGGACGCCGAACCTGCCCGAAGCCACCTGCACGATGGTGTTCTTGCCGTACTTATAAAAATCTTTGTGCAGCCCGCCCTCGCCCGTGTTGTAGTAGGTGCCGAGCGCTTCCGCCGCCCGCGCGAGGCTCTCGTGCGCGTTGTAGGAGATGGAGCCGTAGCTCATCGCCGAAAAGAGGATGGGAACGGAGAGCTTTAATTGCGGCGGAAGGTTGTCTTTTAAGAGCCCGTTTCCCTCCCGCTCCGCCTTCACCGTGCGCTTGCCGAGATAGAGCTGCGTCTCCATCGGTTCGCGTAAGGGGTCGATGGGGGGATTTGTGACCTGCGAAGCGTTGATGAGCAGCTTATCCCAGAACACGGGGTATGGCTTGGGATTGCCCATCGAGGAAAGGAGCACGCCGCCCGTGTTCGCCTGGCGGTATACTTCGTGGATGGTCTGCGCCTCCCAGTTGGCGTTCTTGCGGTAGGTATCGTCCGTCTTGACGATCTTGAGTGCGTGCGTGGGGCACAGGCTGACGCAGCGGTGGCAGTTGACGCATTTGCTCTCGTCCGAGCGCATGAGCCCCGTTTCGGGGTCGAAGGAATGCACTTCGTTGGCGCATTGTCGTTCGCAGACGCGGCAGGCGATGCAGCGCGCTTCGTTGCGTATGACTTCATAGTCCGGTCTGATATAGAGCTGCATCATGCCCGCCCTCCCTGATGATAGAGTTCATAGATGACTGCCTCGCCGCCTGCGGGGGAGTAAATTTTATCGAGCGAGGGTTCGATGCGCCTGACCGCGCTCTCCTCGCTGGAAATATACGCCCTGTCGCCCTTCTCCGCGCAGATCATGGAGCGCAGTTTGAGGCGATCGCACAGCCCCATGATGCCGCCCGTGTAGCCCACGATAATGGAGAACGGCCCCGTGATAAGAAGGGAGGGGAACATTCGGCGAAGGAGCGCCTCCTGGCTGCGCGCGGGCTCTTCCTTTCTCTCGATAGTCGACCAGAAGGACGCCGCGATGACGTGGGAAACTTCCACTAAGGTCAGCCCCTGCCGCCGCACGAGATAGTCGATGATATAGGTGATGACTTCGGTATCCGTTTGCAGCGTGCATTTGTAGCCGAACATCTCCATATAGCGGCGGTTGGCGTCGTAAGAGGAGATCTCGCCGTTATGCACGACGGAAAGATCCAAAAGCCCGAAGGGGTGCGCGCCGCCCCACCAGCCCGGGGTGTTGGTGGGGTATCTGCCGTGGCACGTCCAGGCATATCCCTCGTACTCTTCAAGGCGGTAAAATCTGCCGATGTCCTCGGGATAGCCCACCCCCTTGAAGATGCCCATATTCTTGCCGCTCGAAAAGACGTATGCGCCCCCGATCTCGCTGTTGACGCGGATGACGCAGCGCGCCACATACTCCCGTTCCGTCAGATGAGAATTGGAAAGTTTTTGCGGGAGCGGCGCCAAAAAATAGCGGAAGATGACGGGCTCGTTCTGCACGGCGGAAAGTTTGCGCGTCTGGATCTCCGAAGCGTAGACGATCTCGAAATGCTTTTTCAAGAACGCCTCCGTCTCTTCCTGCGCCTTCTGCGTCTCGAAGAAGAGATGGAAGGCGTAAAAATCTTTGTAGTGCGGATAGATGCCGTATCCCGCGAAGCCGCCGCCGAGGCCGTTGGAACGATCGTGCATGACTTCGATGGCTTTGATCATGCCCTCGCCCGTCATTTTCTTGCCGCTGCGGTCGATGACGCCCACCACGGCGCACCCCGAAGGGTCGCGGAATTCACCTTCTCTCATAACCCAAATCTCGGAAAAGCCCGAACCTCCCTGAAAGCAATCTGTCGCTTTTGTGAAACGAGTAATGCCATTATATTCCCTTGTTTTTTTGCGGTCAAGTTTTTGAGCGGCATTTGACTTTCGCCATTTTTGAAGCATAATATAAGTGCAACTTATAGCTCACCTGTTTTTAAGCGGAAGAAAGTCAAACCGATATAACTTTATATGATAGCAAAGAGAAGCGCCCCCGCACGAGGCGGAAGCGCTTCCCTTGGATTATGTAGAGTGTGTGAGCGAAAGTTAGTCTTCCTGCAAAGCGTCGTAGCCGCTCTCGCCGGTGCGTACGCGGACGACGTCTTCCACGTCATAGACGAAGATCTTGCCGTCGCCGATATGCCCCGTATAGAGCGCCGCGCGTGCCGCTTCGACGACCTTTTCGACGGGCACCTTGCTGACGACGACCTCCACCTTGACTTTGGGCAGAAGGTCCATATCCACCTTGACGCCGCGGTAGTACTCGCTTGCGCCCTTTTCGACGCCGCAGCCGAGCACCTGCGTCACCGTGATGCCCGTCACGCCGACCGCTTCGAGGGCGGCTTTCAGATCGTCGAACTTGGACTGCTTGGCAACGATGACGACCTTGGAAAGCTTTTCTTCCTTCGCGCTTGCGTGGACGACGGGGATCTTTTCGGGCGCGGGCGCTTCGGCGGGAGCTTCTTCCGAGGAGCTCTCCTCTGCCGACGACATATCGGGGTCGAGCATCTCCGCCGCAAGGGGAACGGGCGCAAAGTTTGCATAGGCGCTGACGAGCCCGTGTTCGTGCTTGTCGAGCCCTTCGATCTCCTCGATCCTGGAAGCGCGGATGCCGCAGGTGTGTTTGAGGATCTGGAAGAGTACGATCATGCAGACGATCGTCCATGCGGCGATGCAGACGATGCCGAGAAGCTGTACGCCGAGCATGTTCAAACCGCCGCCGTAGAAGAGACCCTTCTGCGCCGAATCGCCCACGGGGTTGATGCCCGTCGAGAAGAGCCCGACGGCGATGGTGCCCCAGAGCCCGTTGACGCCGTGCACTGCGATGGCGCCCACGGGGTCGTCGACGTGCAGCTTCTTATCGATGACTTCGACGGCGACGTCGACGAGGATGCCCGCGACGAGCCCGATGAAGAAGGCGCCGACGACATCGACGTTCGCACAGCCCGCCGTCACCGCAACGAGCCCCGCCAAAGAGCCGTTGAGCGTCATGGAGACATCGGGCTTCTTGTTTTTGATCCAGGTAAAGACCATCGTCGAGATGGTGCCCGTCGCCGCCGCGACCGTCGTCGTGACGAGGACCTGCGCGAGCTGCGTCATGCCCGAGGTCGCCGCGCCGTTGAAGCCGTACCAGCAGAACCAGAGGATGAACACGCCGAGCGCGCCGATGGGGATGTTGTGCCCGGGGATGGCGCGGACGAACTTCGCCTCTTTGCGCTTTAAGGTGGGCTTGCCGTCCTTATCGAGGTACTTGCCCCAGCGGGGACCCAAGATGAGCGCGCCGATGAAGGAGGAGATGCCGCCTACCATGTGGATGAGCGAGGAACCCGCGAAGTCGACGTAGTAGACGCCCGCGATCTCGTTGGTGAGCCAGCCGCCGCCCCACACCCAGTGCGCCTCGATGGGGTAGACGACGGCGCTGATGACGAGGGAGTAGATGCAGTAGGAGAGGAACTTGGTGCGCTCTGCCATCGCGCCCGAGACGATGGTCGCCGTCGTCGCGCAGAACACGAGGTTAAAAAAGAAGGTCGACCAGTCATACGTCTCGAAATTCGAGAACAAGTCTAAATTGGGGATGCCGACGAGCCCGAAGAGGGCGTCCTCTCCCATCAGAAGTCCCGCCCCGAGCAGCACGAACACGATGGTGCCGAGGCAGAAATCGAGCAGGTTCTTCATGATGATGTTGCCCGCGTGCTTTGCGCGCGTGAAGCCCGTTTCCACCATGGCAAACCCTGCCTGCATGAACCAGACGAGGATGGCGCCGATCAGAAACCAAACGCCCGTCGATCCGAAAATTTCCATAAGGTTACCTCCAAAATATGTTCATAGTCTCTCAATAGCAAGTTTTATCCGGGGAAGGCGGGCGGCGGGATACCGCACGGCGTCCCTTTGTCCGCGCCGCTTTTCCCGTATGTTAAGTCACGCTGAACAGCAGATCGCCGTACGTCGGGAAGGGCCATGCCCTTTCGTCGGTGAGGCTCTCCGCACGGTCTGCGGCGGAGCGCAGCTGCTGCATGACGGGGATCACTTTCTCCGCAAAGAACGCGGCCTGCGCCGCCGTCTCGGAAACGGTCTGCGCCTTATTAAGCAGCGCTTCGAGTTCCTTCGCCTTTGCGGCGATCTCGGTGCTTAAGGCAAGAAGCTCTCTTGCCGTCTCTTCCTCGGCGGGTGTCTCCGCCCCGGGGAGCGCCGCTTTCACTTCGGCAGCCGTCTTTGCAAGCTCGCGCACATAACCGCTGACGGCGGGGAAGATGTCGCGCCGCGCCATGTCGAGCATGGTGAGCCCTTCGATGCCGAGTACTTTGGAGTAGTTCTCGAGCATGATCTCGGTGCGGGTGACGACTTCGCGCGCCGTGAACACCTTCATGCGTTCGAAGAGGGCGATGTTCTTCTCGTCCGCAAAGTGCGGGAGTGCCTCGGCGGCGTTTTTGAGGTTGCACAGCCCTCTCCTTGCCGCTTCCTCCGTCCATTCGGGCGAATAGTTGTTGCCGTTGAAGATGATGCGCTTGTTCTCGCGGATGGTGCGCACGACGAGGGCGTGGAGCGCCGCCGTGAAGTCGGGGGCTTTTTCCAGCTCGTCGGCGAACTGACGGAGGGTATCCGCGACGATCGCGTTGATGGTGATGTTGGGCCCTGCGAGCGAGAAGGAGGAGCCCACCATGCGGAACTCAAACTTATTGCCCGTGAAGGCGAAGGGGGAGGTGCGGTTCCTATCCGTCGTATCCTTGGGGATGACGGGCAGCGAATCGACGCCCAGCTTCATCACCTTGCGGTCGGAGCCCCTGTACGTCTCCTCCTTTTCGAGCGCCGCGAGGATGGCTTCGAGCTCTTCACCCACGAATACCGAGACGATGGCGGGCGGGGCTTCGTTCGCGCCGAGGCGGTGGTCGTTGCCCGCGCTCGCCACGGAGAGGCGCAGAAGATCCTGGTGGTCGTTGACCGCCTTGATGACCGCCATCAAAAAGAGCATGAACTGCCCGTTTTCGGCGGGCGTCGTTCCGGGGTCGAGCAGGTTGAGCCCCGTATCCGTGCCCATCGACCAGTTGTTGTGCTTGCCCGAGCCGTTGATGCCCTCAAACGGCTTTTCGTGCAGCAGGCATACGAGCCCGTGGCGGCTTGCGACTTCCTTCATGATCTCCATCATGAGCTGGTTCTGATCGGACGCCACGTTGATGGAAGTGAAGATGGGCGCAAGCTCGTGCTGGGCGGGCGCGACCTCGTTGTGCTTGGTCTTGGCGAGGATGCCGTATCGCCACAGTTCTTCGTCGAGATCCTTCATGAACGCCGAAACGCGCGGCTTGATGGGGCAGAAATAGTGGTCCTCAAGCTCCTGCCCCTTGGGCGCCTTCGCCCCGAACAGCGTCCTGCCCGTGAAGATGAGGTCCTTTCTCTTTTCGTAGACGGCGCGGTCGATGAGGAAGTATTCCTGCTCCGCCCCGACCTGCGCGATGACGCGCTGCGCCGTCGTGTTGCCGAACAGCCGCAAAATGCGCAGCGCCTCCTTATTGAGCGCCTCCATGCTCTTTAAGAGCGGCGTCTTTTTGTCGAGTACTTCGCCGCTGTACGAGAAGAACGCCGTGGGGATGTAGAGGGTGCCGTCCTTGACGAAGGCGAAGGAAGTGGGGTCCCACGCCGTGTAGCCGCGCGCTTCGAAGGTGGCGCGCACCCCGCCCGAGGGGAAGGAAGAGGCGTCCGGCTCGCCCATCACGAGTTCCTTGCCCGAAAACTCCATGATGACCTTGCCGTCCTTGGTGGGTGAAATAAAACTGTCGTGCTTTTCCGCCGTGATGCCCGTCATGGGCTGGAACCAATGCGTGAAGTGGGTCGCGCCCTTCTCCACCGCCCAGTCCTTCATGGCGTTGGCGACGACGTTTGCAACGCTCATGTCGAGCGGATGCCCGAAGCGGATGGTCTTGACGAGCGACTTATAGATCTCCTTGGGGAGACGCTCCTGCATCACCTGACAGTTGAAGACGTCGGATGCAAAGATCTGGGGAACATTCATCATACATACCTCCAAGTGCGCAAACAAAAAAGACGCCGCAAAGCCCCTTATTTTCATGGAGCTTCGCAACGCCTTTGTTGCCTGCATTTGTTTGATAGTGCCATTATAGCTTTGCAACACGCGGCTGTCAATCAAACGAAAGCCCTTTCAATATCGCGAATTTGAATATGAACTATTTGTCTCGCTTATGGATAAAGCGCAAATCCGCAAAAATCAAGCGTTATTTTATTCGTCTGTATTATGGGATGGCGTTTTTCCTGCTGCAAAAAGCCGAGGTGTTTCCCTCGGCTTAGTATTTCAAGGCTTTCCGCAAAAGCTTTCATCCAGTCATAGGCATTCTCCTTTCGCAGGCATAAGGCGGCTTTGCGCAAAGGAATCACCGCATTAGAAGCGGAGCGAATTGCCCTCCAACGCCTCCTCTTCCGCCTCGCCGAGCGCTATGCGGTACGGCATGAGAAGGGGCACGGATCATGAAAACATTTCGCGGTTTTTGATGAAATATTGCTTTTATGGTCAAAGTATGATATAATAAATAAAAACACAACGCAAGAGGGTTGCATAGGAGAATAATTTATGTTACAGGAAGGAATGCAGGCGCCGGCGTTTACGCTCGCGGATAAAGACGGAAAGATGGTATCTCTGTCCGATTTTCTCGGTAAAAAGATGGTTTTGTACTTTTATCCGAAGGACAACACGCCCGGATGCACGCGTCAGGCGTGTGCGTTTGCGGCTGCATACAGCGAATTTGAACAGAAAAATGCCGTCGTCATCGGCATCAGTAAAGACAGTGTCTCCTCGCACGAAAAATTTGCGGAAAAGTATAATTTGCCTTTCATTTTGCTGTCCGATCCCGAATTGCAGGCGATCCAAGCATACGGCGTGTGGCAGGAGAAAAAACTGTACGGAAAGACAAGCATGGGTGTTGTCCGCACGACATTCCTCATTGACGAGCATGGCAAAATCATGAAAGTCATGCCTAAAGTCAAGCCGGATACGAATGCTGCAGAGGTGTTGGAAATTTTGAGAACAATGTAAGGGAGAGATATAACAGAGAGAAGAATCTGTTAGACTGTTTGGCGTGAGGTTTTTTTAAAATTATCCGGGATGGAACAGTGTGGGGGCGCCTGTTTTCCGCTTTTACCCAATCCAAATCATACCGTTCACTACCAAAACACTACTTGCTCATAGGATAGGAAAAGACAGCCTTTACGGCTGCCTTTCTGATAATATGAAATTGGAACTTATTGCTATCCGTAGATAACCATGTATCTTGCGCGTATCTTCTCGAAGTTGCATCAGCCTGTATCTTTTGGGCAACATTGGATTTTATCGCCCTGCGGTTTTCTTTCCCGGATATGTACAGGAAGTCATCCAAATATTCTCCGCAATGGTCGCATAAGAACAATGCCACGTTCTGAAGGTGAAGTGCCGCCTGCGGTCGCGGATTTTGCACTGAATAAGCAAAATCCTTAGTCCAAAGCGCGCGCACAGCACACTGTGCAGTTGCATACAACGCGCGTCTCACCTTCTTTCCAAAAAATCTTTGCGTTGCAAATCTTTTTCGGGAGCCCTGCTTTATTTGGTTTTTCTGTCATTTCTTTGGTTACTTTTCCGAGGGTGCCAAAGTCGATGAAGTTGCTTGTGCCGTTGGAGTCTCCGAATTTCATCTGTCGCGAGAATTTCACCGCTGTACGGGCATTAACATTCCTGGTACCATTGCGGATGTGCGGTTTGAGCGCAGCAAGGCGCTGCTTGCCGACGGCGCGATGAACGTGATACAGATTGCCGAGGCGGTCGGCTTCGGCTCAGTGCAGGCGATGATCAGGATGTGCGGAAACGGCTCGGCACGACGTCCTCCGCCTATCGTAAGTATATCGATCATGTATGAAATGCAATTGAAAGCGGCGGGGCGCGCTCTGCAATTTTGCAGAGCGCGCCCCTTTTCTTTTTGCGTAAAGTTCATTGTGTCCGGTAGCTCACCTGGACGATGATGTCCTGTTCGGTATCCCCGCTGTTCTTTCCGAAGAGATTGATGCCCCCGATGTATCTTGCATTTTCCTTGATGCCGATGCGCAGGGTGGTAAGGTCGTAGCGGTTGAGCTCGAGTTCGGGAAGTGTGACCATGCTGACGAGCGTCTCATCGATGTATGTGCCCATATCGTCGATGCGGATCTTTTTCAGCATACCGTACTGCGTGGAATTGGCGGGCCAGTGGGGGATGGGAAACCGCCCTCTCCTGTCGCCGTAATCGCCGGGGCTTCTGTAAGTGCAAACTTCTTTTCCGTTGATCCAGAACGTGATGTCCGATTTCCAGTTGTTGTTGTAGTTGGGGCATTCGGAACAGAGCTCTAAGGAAAACGTAAAGCTTGAGATGGTTTTGTTTTTGTATTCAAATGCGGGGATGGTATATTCGACATAGCCCTTGGAAAGCGAGAGCAAAATGGCGCCGAAGCGCTCGGGCGTGCTGAATACGTTCGGGTTATCGTGCATATAGAGCATCCCGTGTTCGTTGACGAGGCCGCACGGGGGCTTGATATCAAAGGCCGTATAACTTCCGATGGGGATGTTATAGATAAATTCGGCGCTTTTGTATTGCAGAGGCGAGCGAAAGTCGATCTGCACGCTGGCAAGCCCCTGCGTCACGATCTTCTCGTTCCCCCGTTTGTTGGGGTTGGGAAGCACTTTGATCAGATTTGCTTCTTTCAGGAATTTTAAGTGGAACGCGGTGGTGCTGACAGAGAGATTGAGCGTTTCCGCAAGGGACAAAACGCTGTAGCTGTTTTCCCCGAGAAGGCGCAGCATTTTGCGCCTGACGGTGGAGTTGAGCGCCGCGGCGAACCTGTCAAGTTGTAATTCATCGTTCAGATCGTAGCTTGCAGATGTATCCATGTCACAATTATATATCGATATTATCATTTTGTCAAGGGTTTTGAAATTCGAGAAATCTTGTAAAAATAACCCGTGTTTCGGATTTTCGAAAATTGAGGGATTGTATTTTGCAAGGCGCTGTGGGATAATGGTATCGAAGGAGATCGTTCAAGCCGATCTGCTTCGATCAACGATCTTAAAGTATAAGGAGGAACTATGAAGGCAATCGAAAAGATCGTGGCGGCAGTCATGCTCTCGGGTATGCTGGTATGCGGTGCGGCGTGTGCGCCGGGAGAGGGAGGACCCTCCGATCATGAAGGGGAGTCTTCGGGCGTGTTTCACGAAACGCTGACCTGCACCGAGCCCACAGTCATCTCGCACGATGCGAACCATGCGTATGCTCGCATTGTGGAGGCGGATGACGGGACGCTGGTGGCGACGGGTGAGGACTTCTCCGACAGCGGCATCCCCATCTACAGAAGTACGGACAAGGGCAAGACGTTCGTCAAGAACGATGAAAACGTCCACGACCCCAACTACGAAGGATACGCATTCGACGCGCGCTGGCAGCCGACCTTGTATGTGCTGCCCGAGGATGTCGGAACGGAGATGAAGAAGGGGGATATCCTGCTCGTGGCGACTTCGCTGGACGGGAGTGCGGAGACCTTCTATCAGACGGTGCTCAACCTCTATATCAGCAAGGATGTCGGGCTCACCTGGTCGTTTATGTCCGAAATCACCCGCTCTCAGAATGCCGCAAATTCGGGCGGCAATGAGAACGGCTGCTGGGAGGGCAACCTCTATGTGAACGGAGAGGGGATGCTCACCTGTATCTTTGCGGATGAGACCGATCACAATAATCATTCGCAGCGCATCGCCATGAAGACGACGGCGGACGGCAAGGCGTGGAGCGAGCTTCAGGAGGTCGTCGCGCTCGACAGCCCCACACAGCGCCCGGGGATGCCCTGCGTCACCAGGATCAAGGACGGAAAGTACCTTCTCACCATCGAAATGGTCGGGGAGAACGGCGTTCCCATCTATTGGAAAACTTCGGAGGACGGCATCGATTGGGGTCCCGTGACCGAGAAGGGGAACAAGATCCAGGCGGAAGTCACGGTGGTAGACGCCATTTCGGGCAAAGAGCGCAAGACGACGGCATTCCCCGGGAGCAGCCCCTTCTGCGCCTGGACGCCCTACGGCGCCGATGAGAACGGTACCATCTTCGTTACGGCACAGCGCACCGAATATTCGGGCTCCCGTCCTGCCGACGGCGCGATGATGGACTTTTTTGTCAGCTACGATCTCGGCGCAACGTGGTCGTTGGTCGATCATCCGCTCGCCTATTTTGAAAACAACAACAATCGCCCCGCTTACAGCAATTCGATGCACCTTTCGCGGGACGGCAAGCATATGTACGTTGTCAACACCATTCTTGCGCTGCAAGGGTCGCCCAACAACGTCCTTACATTCACCGATGTCGATCTTGAAAGCAGCCGCGGCTGAGCAAGATGACGATATGACCCAAATAAAGGAGGAAAATCATGAAACATATGACGAAGATCTTTGGCGTGGCGCTCTCTCTGGTGCTGGGCGCAACGATGCTGGCGGGCTGCGGCGGAACGGGCGGCTCGGCGAATGTCGATCCGTTCGTAAACGACTACGATCCGAACAAGGAATACAACATCGAATTTCTCGGCTGGGGGGATGCCAAGGAGCAGGCGATCTATCAGCGCATCATCAATGACTTCATGGCAGAATACCCCAACATCCACGTCACATACGATGCAAGTTCGGCGGGCGAGTATCTCACCAAGCTGACGGGCGAGATCAACGATCTTCCCGACGTGTTCTATCTGCCCGATACCGAATTTTTGCAGTGGGTGGACGGCGGTCATCTTCTCAACCTGCTCGGCGAGAACGGAGAGGGCGCAGACCTTGAGGCGCTCTCCAACGTCTGGGACAATGCCGTCAACGAGTACTACTACAATCCCGAGACTTATACCCTCGGCAAGAGCGAGGGCGCGGGGCTCTTTGCCCTCCCCAAAGATCAGGGACCGTTCACGCTTGCATACAACATCGATCTCGTGAACGAGCAGATCGAAAAGAATGGTCTGCAAAACGACGAGGAAGTCACCGCGCTCTTTTCGGGCGAGCCCGTCACCTGGGAGGTGTTCCGTTCCGCGATGAAGAAGCTCCTCGTCGGGGCGGGCGAGAACGTGTACGGCATCCCGTATTATGAACTCGAACACGCGGTCTATTCCAACAATGCTACCTTCTTTGACGAGACGGTCACGACTTCTACGCTGACGTCGACCGCCATGGTGGATGCCGTGCAGTTCATCGGGGATCTGTGTACGGACGGCATCACGCCTAAGGACGGGCTTGCGGGCAACGGCGACGGCGCGGACAACGCCTTCTATCAGGAGCGCGCGCTCATGACGTTTGTCGGCCCCTGGGACTTTGCGACCATCTGGGAGATGGACGGCTTCAACGTAGACATCCTGCCCGTTCCTTACGGCCCCGGCCCCGACCGCGAATACGGCACGGAGGACGACGGCAAGAGCACGGCGTTCATCGGTTCGATGGGGTACTGCGTCGCCTCCAAGACGAAGGAGCGCGGAACGAGCGGTGCGGCGCTCATGCTCGCGGAGTATTTGTGCTTCGATGAAAGTGCGCAGCGCAAGTTCTACAGCTTCGGGCAGTGCGTTCCCAACCTCAAGGACATGGCGTATAACGAGTATATCCCCGATTCGCTCGGCATCATGGCTGACGAGGGGCATACCGCGCCCGCAAGCCGCCATATCTTCATTGACATCGTGGACGGATTCAAGGACGAGAACGATAAGATCGGCGGCAAGACGAGGATCCTCTACTACACCTATCTGACTTCCTGGAGGACCAACCTCGAAGATACCATCAACCAGTCGGGGCTCTATACGGGCGAAAAGACCGCGCAGGAAGTCCTCGAAGCGTTCGAGCCTTCCTTCCAGGCATCCCTTGACGAAATGAACGAGTATTGGAAAGGCTGACGGAGGGCGCGATGGAAAAGCATAAAGACGGAAAGTTGGTCAGGCGTGAAAAGATCACGGCGCTGGCGTTCGTCTCGCCGCTGATCATCGGCTTTGTCGTGTTCACGTTGATCTGCATGATCGTCTCGTTCGCATGGAGCTTTACCAACTTCAATCCCATTTCGGGGCGCATGAAGTTTGACGGGCTGGAGCGCTACGTCGAGCTGTTCACTCACCCGACCTATAAAAAGGCATTCCTCGATTCCATTGTGAATACGCTCTTTCTGCTGCTCTCCACGCCGCTGTGCATCGTCATCTCTGTGCTGATCGCATCGCTCATGAACAGCAAAAAGTTCAAGGGAAAGACCTTTTTCCGCGTCGTCATCTATTTGCCTGCGGTGACCAGCGTCGTGGCGGTCAACTACATCTGGCGGTATATGTTCGAGGAGAATTACGGCCTCATCAATGCCTTTTTCCATGCGAATATCCCGTGGCTGACCGACAATACGCTCATCAAGGTCGCCATGATCATCAAGAACGTGTGGGGCGGCATCGGGACGCAGGTCATCCTCTTCATGGCGGGGATGCAGAACATTTCGGATGAATATTACGAGGCGGCGGAGTTGGACGGCGCGGGCGCCGCGTATAAGTTCTTTCACATCACGCTCCCGCTCGTGACGCCCGTCCTGTTCTACACGATCATCACGGGGCTCATCGGCGGATTCCAGCTCTATGCGGATGTCGAACTGTTCGCGGGCGGACAGTACGGCTCGCGCACTATCGTCCACTTTATCCGCAATTACGGCGTCGGACAGAACCTCTACGGGCTTGCGAGCGCGGCGTCCTTCCTGCTGGCGGCAGTCATCATGCTCATCACGGCGCTGCAGTTCAAGTTCAGCAAGTGGGTCCAATATACCGATTGAGGAGAGCTTTATGGAACAGACGATCAAAAAAACCAATAAAGTGCTCTCCGCGGTCGTTCTCGGAGCGATGTATGCCGTCATGATCGTGCTTGCCTTCACCATGATCTTCCCGTATATCTACATGGTGCTTACGACTTTCAAGCCCATGCAGGAGACGGTGCAGGCGGGGATGCATCTCTTCCCCGTACATTGGACGGCGGAAGCGTATGCGGAAGTCTGGGAGCTCGTGCCGTTCGGGAGGGGCATCCTCAATACGATGACGGTGGAGATCCCCGTCATCCTCGTGGGGACGTTTACTTCCGCGCTCGGGGCGTTCGCCTTTGCCAAGATGCGGCTGCCCTGTTCGCGGGCGCTCCTGCTGACGCTGATGAGTTCCATGATGGTCCCGTTCGCGGCGCTCTTTCTGCCGCAGTATCAGATCTGGAGTTCATTGAACCTCACCAACAATCTTCTGCCCCTCATCCTGCCCGGGCTGTTCGGGAACATCTCCATGGTGTTCTTCTTCATCCAATTCATGGGCGGGATCCCCAACGCCCTTCTCGAGGCGGCCAAGATCGACGGATGCGGATATTTCAAGAGCTTTGTCCATATCATGCTGCCGCTCTTGTGGCCTGCGATGGCGGCGCAGGGCGTGTTCTGGTTCCTGGGCATCTGGAACGACTATTTCGCTCCGTCCATCTATCTCACGCGGGAGGACGTCATGACGCTCCAGCCCCTCATCAACCGCCTGAATGCGACGCAGGGCGGCAGAGATTTCCCGCTCGTCATGACGGGCGCATTTCTCTCGAGCATCCCGCTTATTGCGGTGTATCTCGTATTCCAAAAATATTTTATGAGCGCGTTGTCCATTACATCGGGCATCAAATAAACGCCAATAAGGAGGAAAAAGCATGAAGAAATTTGCAAAAGGGGCCGTTTGTCTCGGCCTCGCGGTGCTGATGTCGGTTTCCTTTGCCGCCTGCACAGATCCGGGTACGGAGGGCCCCGGCAACGGCGGAGACGATCCCCCTGTCGTTACGGTGAAAGACCCCGTCGTGGTAGGGGAGGCGCACGGCTACTATTATGCCGCTTCGCCCGCCGATCTTGCTTTCAATATGCGCCTGAACGGAGGAGAATTCCAAAGCCTTGCGGTGAACGGTACGGCGCTTACCCGAAACGAAGAGTATAAATTCAATATCGGCACCGAAGTGCTGACCATCTTCGAGACCTATCTTTCCACGTTGGCTTCGGGGGACTATACATTCACCTTTGCGACCGATGACGGCAGCTGCGACATCGTCGTCACCGTGGGTGGGAGCGACCTCATCGAAGGATACAACATGGAATTTGCGATCCCGGATGCCAACGCGGGAGTTGCAGACCACTTTTTTGCCAAGGCGGCAAGGAACGGTGAGTCGGTCACCTTCGACTTCCGCACCTTCGGCGATTTCACGACGGAGGGGACTTCCCTCAAATTCATCAACCTGCTCATCGACAATGCTCCCTATGACGACACGGGGCTCAACTGGAGACTCGGGCCGGAGGATGTCAACGTCCGTCTCTACAGCGACGGCGAGGTCATCTACCGCAAGAACTTCACGGGGACGGAGATCAAGAACGGCGTTGCCAACGGGTTGGACAACATCTGGTGGAAGACCAATCGCGATAACCCCATCCATCAGTCGGGCGAGATCGGGGACGTCGCTGTCACCCGCGAGGACGGCGTGACCTCCTTCTCTTTGGAACTTCCCTATGAATTTTTGGGCATCGAGAGCACGGATGACTTCCGCTTTGCGCTGATGGAGTGCTCGGATGCAAGTTCCTATGACTTCAATCTGTATGAGCGCGGCATCGTTCAGCTCGACGGCAAGGCGCTCGGCGATCCCGCGCAGCTTTCCAACTGGCCCATGTTCACGGCGGAAGGGGACATCCTTCGTCCCGAAGAGATCCCCGTCGCACCCGTCGAAGGCGTGCCGGAAGGGTACGATCTTTCCTTCGCCACGACGCGCGGCGATAAGTTCTTCTCCAAGATCTCCTACGCCGAAGAAACGGGCGTTACCTTCCATTTCTGGACGAAGGGTGACTTCAATACCGACGGCACGGCGCTTGAATTTGTACAGATCTATCTCGATCTTCCCCCCTTCAATATCCCTTATTCGGGGAATTGGAAATTCAACGCCGAGGACGTTGCCATCCGTCTCTACAGCGACGGCAGCGTCTACTTCCTGACCGAGTTCGACGGGACGGTGGACAATGTATGGGGCAAGCTCGATCACGATGCGGTGACGATCACAAAGACGAACGCGACCCTCACGAAGGCGATGCCCCTTGCCATCACGAGAGAGAACGGCGTTACTGCCTTCGACCTCACCGTGACGCTCGAAGATCTCGGGATCGGTGCGGGAGAGACGCTCGAAAGTTTCCGTTTCTATTTTACGGAGTGTTCGGATAATTCCGCTGCCGATTTCAATCTGTACGGGAGCGATCTCGCCTATCGGGAAAAGGCGGCGGGTGACCCCGCAAGATTTGAGAACTATCTTCTCTTTACGCTTGCGACGCAGGAAGTCTCCTTCCCCTCCAACGAGACGGAGCCCGCGCCCGGCGCCGACGTTCCTGCGGGGTACGATCTTTCCTTTGCAAAGGCGTCCGATGATATGTACGCCAGGATCTCCCTTGCGGAGAACGGCGCGGGCGTGACCTTTGATTTCTGGACGAAGGGCGATTTCGCGGGAGCGGATGAGTTTTTGAACATCTATCTCGATATGCCCGAATACAACAACACGCCCACCAACTGGTGCTTTGCCCGGGAGGATGTCAATATCCGCGTGTATGCGGACGGCACCGTCTATTTGCGGACGGAGTTCAGCGGCGAGGGAGAAAACCTCTGGTATCCCCGTACGCAGCTGACGGATGAGAACAAACTTGCAGCTGCGGCGTCCATCGTCAGGGACGAGGAAAAGGGTACGACGGCAGTCGGCGTGACGGTCTCCTTTGCGGAGCTCGGCGTGACGAAGGAAATGTTCGAAGGGTTCCGTTTCTGGCTGGCGGAATGTGTTGACAATGCAGGCAACTTTGCGTATTTCGGCGCAGATCTTACGCTCGGCGGTACGGCGGCGGGGACAGATGCAAGGCTGGAAACATGGCCCATGTTTACGGCGGAAGGGGAAATGCTCCTCGCCAAGGATATCCCTGCCGAGGGGATCCCCGAAGGGTACGATCTTTCCTTTGCCATGGGGCGCGATCAGATGTATTCCAAGATCTCCTACGCCGAGGGAACGGGCGTGACCTTTGATTTCTGGACGAAAGGCGATTTCAATACCGACGGCACGGCGCTCGAATTCGTACAGATCTATCTCGATATGCCCTCCTTCAACCTCGATCAGACGGGCAATTGGCAGTTTCGGCAGGAGGACGTCGTCATCCGCATCTACAGCGACGGCAGCGTCTACTTCCTGACCGGGTTCAACGGCGACGCCGATAACGTATGGGTCAAGCTCGACCACGAAACGCTGACGGTGAACAAGCCGGATACCGTCGTTACGAAGGGCGCTCCGATCGCGATCGCCCGCCGGGACGGCGTGACGACGTTCAGCCTCACCGTGACGCTCGAACAGCTCGGCATCGGCGCAGGCGAGACGCTCGAAAGCTTCCGCTTCTACATGGCGGAGTGCTCGGATAATTCCGCGAACGATTTCGCCCTGTATGCGAGCGATCTTGCATATGACGGCACGGCGGCGGGCGATGCGGCTTTCTTCAGAAACTATCTCCTGTTTACGCTTGCGGCGCAGGAGGTCTCCATCCCCTCCTGAAGAAGGACAACGATACAAAGAGGACAAAACAGTGCAGCACGCAAAATGTTATATTGAAAATTATCCCCGTCCGCAATTTGTCCGCAACGACTGGATGAGCCTGGACGGCAGATGGGATTTTGCGTTCGATGAGGGCAATGAAGGCGAGAAAAGGCAGTTCTTCGGCGGCTTTGAGAGGACGCATGAGATCGTCGTCCCGTTCACGTTTGAGTGCGGGGCGAGCGGGATCGGCAGGGAAGAACCCTGCAGCAGCGTCTGGTATCAGAGGACGTTCGTGCTCGGCAAAGAACGGGCGGGAAAATGCTGCCTTCTCAATTTCGACGGTGTGGACTACACGGCAAAGGTATGGGTGAACGGCAATTTCGTCGGCACGCATTCGGGCGCATATGTAAGGTTCTCCTTCGACATCACCAACTATGTGAAGGAGGGGGAGAACCTCCTCATCGTCAAGGCGGAGGACCGCTTCGATATTTCGCAGCCGCGCGGCAAACAGCGTTGGATGAATTACAATTACGGCTGTTGGTATGTGCAGTCGACGGGGATCTGGAAGAGCGTCTGGCTGGAGTTTGCCGACACAGCGGGCAGGCTGGAGCGGGTCAAGATCACGCCCCGCATCGACGAGTACGCCTTCGAGCTGGAGTGCGAGACGCTGCTTGCGGAGACGGACGGCTACGAGCTGCTGACGCAATTGGAGTTCCGCGGGAAACCCATATGCAGCCTGCGGTCGAGGCTGGACGGGGAGATCCTCAAGCAAAAGCTCTTCATCGAAAGCAGTTCTGTCGACAATCAGGTGTATTTCTGGTCAACGGGCGACCCCGCCGTTTATGATTTTACATTTACTCTCCTGAAGGACGGGATCCCCGTCGACAGGGTGGGGAGCTACTGCGGGTTCCGCGATTTCCGCGCGAAGGACGGCAAGGTACTCCTGAACGGCTTTCCGTTCTATCAGAAGCTCGTCCTCTATCAGGGCTATTGGGAAAAGACGGGCATCACGCCTCCCGATGAAGGGTCGATCGTTCGCGACATCACCCTGATGAAGGAGGCGGGGTTCAACGGGGCGCGCCTGCATCAGATCGTGGAGACCGATCAGTTCCTCTACTATGCGGACATCATGGGCTTTGCCGTCTGGTGCGAACTTCCCTCGCCGCATACCTACAATGCGCGTGCGTGCAGCCGCGTCATGCGCGAGTGGGAGGAGATCGTCCGCCAGGCGTACGATCATACCTCTGTCGTCACCTGGGTCATCTACAATGAGAGCTGGGGGATCCGCGAGGTCTCCTGCAACCGTTCCCAGCAGCTTTTTACCGAGGCCATGTATCTGTTTACCAAGTCATACGACGCCATGCGCCCCGTCATCGCTAACGACGGCTGGGAACATACGCTCTGCGATGTGCTGACCATCCACAACTATGCTCAGGATGCGCAGGTACTGGCCGAGACGTACAGGGATGTCGGCGATCTGCAGAGCAGGTATCAGAAGATGGCGCCGCATCTGCCCTTCGCATACGGATACCGCTATGAAGGACAGCCCGTCATCTTCAGCGAATACGGCGGCTGTGCGTTCAGCGACGATGTCAAGGCGGGCTGGGGGTACGGCGAATCGGTGCGCGGCGTCGATGCGTTTTACATCCGCTTCTCCTCCCTCGTGCGCGCGATCAAGTCGTTCGGGTACTGCGCGGGGTACTGCTATACGCAGTTTACCGACGTGCAGCAGGAGAAAAACGGACTGTTCACGATCGACAGACAGTGCAAGGTCGACATCGGACGGCTGCGCACGATCAACGAGGAATAGCGATGCGGAAGCGTTGGACAAAGGAAGAAGCGTGGGAATGGCAGCGTTCCGTGCAATGGGTGATGGGCGTGAATTACGTTCCGTCCGTCACCTTTCACGGCGCGGAACTGTGGCAGTCCGATACGCATGACGAGGTCATGGTCAGCGTCCGCAGAGAGCTTGCGCTCATGCGCGGCATCGGCATCAACGGCGTGCGCATGGGGATCCCGTTCGATCTTTGGTATCATGAACGCGATAAGCTGCTCGACAGGGCCGAGGCGCTGTATCATGAATTTGCCGCTTCCGGCATCGGCGTCATGCCCGTTTTGTTTAACGACTGCGTCGGGTTCGGAAAGCCTGCGGACATCGCGCCGAAATTCGGCAGGGGCTGGCGGACGTATGAGATCGGGCATCACGGCGGCGCAAAGGATAACCCGTTCACGGGCGAAAAGGAGAGAACGGGCTGGATCTATTGGGACGAGGCGGAGTGGAGACCCGTCATGGAGGAATTTCTCCGTGCGGTCATCGGGCGGTTCCGCACTTCTTCGGATGTGATCGCATGGGATCTGTGGAACGAGCCAGGAAACAGCAACCGCTTCGGTATGAGTATCCCTTACTTGAAGCGTGCCTTTGAGGTCGCGCGCAGTCTCGATCCCGTGCAGCCGTTGACGGCGGGCGTTTGGCGGTACCCCGATGACTACGGCGTTTGCAAAGACGCGGACGTGGATGATATTCAGCGGCTTGCTTTGGACGAATCGGACATCATTACCTTTCATCAGTACGACGGTTTTGAGCGCGTGAAACGCGTCGTCGGAAAGCTGAGAGAGGAGGGGCGTCCGATGATGTGTACGGAATGGCTCAACCGTGTGCAGGATAATCTCATCGCCGATGTGCTTCCGTATTTTCATGACGAGGAGATCGGCAGTTTCAGCTGGGGGCTTGTGGCGGGCAAGTCGCAGCACTTCCTTCCGTGGGACGAATTATGGAAAAAGAGGGATCTTCCGCTCAACCGCTGGCAGCACGATCTGTTTGACGTATTTCACACGCCCTACGACCGCACGGAGATCGAACTCATGCAGTTATACGCTAAGAAACGTGCAGACGGGTACCCAAAAGATGAGGAATGATCAGGAAACATAGCCCAATACGCGGCGCCGTGGTAAATGTTAATGAGATAAAAAAGACGGCGGGGTATTTCCTCGCCGTCTTTCATCTTCGATCGGCGTGTATAGTGCGGAAAGCTGCGATAAGGCGAAAGTGCATAAGA
>ENA-OYZE01000059-OYZE01000059.1-human-gut-metagenome-genome-assembly--contig:-NODE-59-length-57516-cov-8.844608_pt1 | contig 57516 bp, 50 predicted proteins | sample MGYA00243259_ERZ653469 | MGnify/ENA primary metagenome ERZ653469 (study PRJEB26926, sample SAMN06164913) | human gut metagenome | biome: ENVO:00009003; feature: ENVO:2100002; material: ENVO:00002003...
GGGAAACGCCGCCTCGGTCAGGAAACGGCGCGCACAATGCGCCGTTTCCAAGCTCGCAAATGGCAAAAAGCCCACCGGGCTCTTTGCAAGAAAACATTTGCTCGCCCCTCAGAGAGGGAGGCAAGAGAGGGACTGTTTGCCCGAGATGTGTTCGGGCGTAAATTCAAGAATATTGACGGAAGAAAACCAGCGGTCGATCTCGCGGAGGCGGGAAGCTTCGCTCTCCTTAGGCGCAAGGCGGGCGGCGAAGAGAGAAAGCACGCGGCGCATCTCCCCTTCCTCTTCCAGGATGCGCATCCTGCCGAAGGCGATGACGCTTTGATAGTGCGTGGAATACTCCTCGGGCAGCACCTTCGCGCAGTCGATGACGGTGAGGCTCGCCTTCGGGTCGCGGCGGACGGCGTCTATCTTATGCCCCTCCTTCGCGCAGTGGATGTAGACCTTGCCCTCCGCATAGCAGTAGTTGACGGGAACGGCATAGGGATAGCCGTCATCTCCCGCGAGCGCGAGAACGCACGTCTCCCCTCTTTGTAAGATCGCCTCGCACTCCTCTTGCGGGAGCGCCTGCTCTTTTCTTCTGAGTGTGCGGAACATATCAGCGGATGAAGTTGGTGCGCGCGCCCTTCTCCTGCGAAGGGAAGCCTTCGTGCAAGTGTTGGAGCATCCACGCCATGTTATGCCCCAGATTGCGCATGGTCTGGATGCCCTCTTTGTCTTCGAGGACGTCTTCGGGCTTGCTGCCGTGCACCATGTTCCAATAGGACGAGCCCACGACGGGCATGGAGGCGATCGTGAAATACTTGTTGAGAACGTCTAAGGAAGCCGTCGTGCCGCCGCGGCGCGCCGAGACGACCGCCGCCCCCGGCTTGCCCGCAAAAGGACTGCCCGCGCTGTTGCGGCTGCCCGCATAGAAGGCGCGGTCCAAAAAGGAGAGGATGCGTCCGCTCGGGTGCGCATAATAGACGGGCGAACCGAAGACAAAGCCGTCCGCCTCGCGCGCCTTCGCTAAAAATTCGTTGACTGCATCGTCGTCGAAAACGCAGCCTTTGTCCGAACACCGCAGACAGCCGATGCAATCGCGCATAGCCCCTGCGCCGAGCTGAAAAATTTCGTAGTCGACGCCCTCTTCGTTGAGCGCCTTGCCCACCTCGGTGAGCGCCGTAAAGGTACAGCCCGCAGCCTTTGCGCTGCCGTTTACCATGAGAACTTTCATAAATTTCCTCCCGGATGTTATCATTTTTATATAAACAAAAATCCGCCCCGTTGAAACGGCGCGGACATTTTTCTACTTTTTCAAACTACCTCAGCGGGATGCTGGCGCAGGCGTTCAAGGACAGCGGGGAAAAGTTGCCTGCCTCGTATTGGATGAGCCCTTCGGCGGCGATCATGGCGGCATTGTCCGTACAGTGCTTTTTGACGGGCAGGACGAGTTTGAGCCCGTGCGCCCTGCAAGCTTCCGTCAGCTTTTCGCGCAGGTACCCGTTGGCGATGACCCCGCCGCCCGCCGTCACCGTCGTAACGTTTTTTTCAAGCGCGCCCTCGACGGTCTTCTGCACGAGGATATCGAGCGCGGCGCTCTGGAAGGAGGCGGCGACGTCGGCACGGCTCCACGTCTCCCCGCGCTGTTCCATCGTGTGGCAGTAGTTGATGACCGCAGTTTTCAGCCCGCTGTAAGAGAAGTTGTAGCCGCCCTCCCCTTTGAGCATTTTGGGCATATGCACGACGGGGCTTCCCTCGCGGGCGAGCGCTTCGATGTGCGGGCCGCCGGGATACGGGAGCCCGAGGACACGCGCGACTTTATCGAACGCCTCCCCCGCCGCGTCGTCGAGCGTGCCGCCGAGCACTTCGAATTCGAGCGCGGACTTTGTGTAAATGACCGCCGTATGTCCGCCGCTTGCGAGCAGCGTCACAAAGGGCGGGCGAAGGGTCTCGTCCTCTAAATATGCCGCGGAGAGATGCCCGCGGATGTGGTCGACCCCGATGAGCGGGATGTTGAGCCCGTAGGCAAGTCCCTTCGCAAAGGAGAGCCCCACGAGGAGCGCGCCCAAGAGCCCCGCCCCGTAGGTGACGGCGACGGCGTCGAGCTGCTCCTTTTTGACACCCGCCGTTTTGAGGGCGCGTTCGACGACGAGATCGACGGCGTCCGTGTGGGCGCGGGATGCGATCTCGGGCACGACGCCCCCGTAGAGCGCCTGGATGTTGGCGGAGGAAGCGATCTCATCGGACAAAAGCCGCCTGCCCGAAATGACGGCGGCGGCGGTCTCGTCGCAGGAAGATTCGATCCCGAGGATGAGCGGCTGTTCTTTCAGCACGCGCGGTAAAATGGTGTTCATGTTGATAGGATGACTCCTTCCGTCACGGCTACGCCGTGCCACCTCCCTCGGAGAGGGAGGCTAAAATAAGGACCACGCGCCCTGCACGCTTTGGGATGCTTCGCTTTTCAGGTGCGAGCAAAACGAGGAAAGCGAGGAAAGAAAAGGCGGGCATCTACTCCCTCAGTCTCATCATCGGCACTTGCCGAATGATGAGACAGCTCCCTCAAGAGGGCGCCTAAAATAAGGTTCGACGCAGATGGAAAGCGGGTTCCCTGCACGCTTTGGGACACTTCGCTTTTCAGGTGCGAGCAAGACGAGGAGAGCGAGAAAAACCCGAAGGAGCTTACTTAGAGGTAAGTGACTGAGGGTTGCCGCAGCTCGACAAAGTATTGCGACGCAGATGGAAAGCGGGTTCGGTCAAGATTTCTTCAAATAGTCGATGATGAACCCCTGTATCTCCCCATCCATCACCGCCTGCACGTCGCCCACTTCGTAGCCCGTGCGGTGGTCTTTGACGAGGGTGTAGGGACAGAAGACGTAGGAGCGGATCTGCGAACCCCACTCGATCTTCTTGGTCTCTCCCTTGAGCGCCGCCTCCGCCGCCATGCGCTCTTCGATCTGCTTTTCGATGAGCTTGCTGCGAAGGTACTTGAACGCCATCTCCTTGTTCTGGAGCTGGCTGCGCTCGTTCTGGCAGGTGACGACGATACCCGTCGGGAAGTGCGTGATGCGGATGGCGGTCTCCGTTTTGTTGACCTTCTGCCCGCCCGCGCCCGAGGAGCGGTAGACGTCGATGCGGATGTCCTCGTCGCGGATCTCCACTTCGCCGTCATCGTCCACTTCGGGCATGACTTCGACGGAGGCGAAGGAGGTCTGGCGGCGCTTGTTGGCGTCGAAGGGAGAGATGCGCACCAAACGGTGCACGCCGATCTCCGCCTTCAAGTAGCCGTAAGCGTTCTCCCCTTCCACCTTGAAGTCCACCGATTTAAGACCCGCGCCGTCGCCCGCGAGGCGGTCGATCTCGGTCACTTTATAGCCGCTCTTTTCGGCATAGCGGCAGTACATACGATAGAGCATCTGGCACCAGTCGCACGCCTCCGTGCCGCCCGCACCCGCGTGCAGCGACATGAGCGCGTTGTTGCCGTCGTACTTACCGCGAAGGAGGGCGCGGATGCGCATCTCTTCGATGTCCTTCTCGGCGTCCGTCATCATGCGGTCGAGCTCGGGCACGAGGTCCTCTTCCTCCGTCTCTTCGATGAGGTCGATGATCTCGTTCGCATCGTCGAGCGCCTTCCTGCCCTTCATGTAAGAGGCGATCTTGCCCTCGATGGAGGAAATTTCCCGCCCGATCTTAGCGGAACGCTCGAGATCCTGCCACACTTCGGGCTTTTCCTGCTCGGCTTTGAGTTCTTTGAGCTTTTCGGAGATCGCGTCGATGTCGAGAGCGTACTTCGCCTCGCCGAGCGTCTCTTCGAGCGCCTTTATCTTTAATCTGTAATCGTCTGCTTTGAACATATGCTCTCCTTCCTTGGGCGCCGCGGGAAACGCCCTGCGCGCCGCCCTCAAATACTCCAAAATCTCCGAGAAGGACTCGGAGATCGGGATGCATGGTCATGATTTCAGCCCCGGGGCATCAGAACGGTTTGCCGTGGCACTTCTTATACTTGAGCCCGCTGCCGCAGGGGCAGGGATCGTTGGGCCCGACCTTCTTGCGCTTGGGCATGGAGGCGGGATTGAACTTGCTCTCCCCGCTCGTCTTCAAACTGTCGACGTCGACGGCGGCAGGGATCTCGGGGATCCCCGAAGGCGAAAGTCCGGGAAGCCCGGGAGCCACAGGCTGCTGCGCGGAGGATGCGCTTTCGGCCGTTTCGCTCTGCGCGGGAGCCGCATTTTCTTGAGTCTCGCTCTGTGCGGGCTGCTGCGCGGGAGCTTCGCCCTGCGCGGACTGCGCTGCGGGACGGGGCGCGACACGGGATGCCGTGGGCAAAACGCGCGTTGCGGGGCGCTGCCTTACCTCGATGCGCACCTTTAAGAGCATGGCGACGGTATTCGTCTGGATGCGCTCGATCATCTCGTTGAACATCGCCGAGCCTTCCTGCTTGTAGGCGATGACGGGATCGGTCTGACCGTAGGCGCGCAGCACGATGCCCTTGCGGAGCTGATCCATGGCGTCGATATGGTCGATCCAGTTGCGGTCGACGTTGCGGAGCAGGATCTGCCGCTCGACATCGCCGAAGTTGATGCCCGTCTCCTTCTGGAGCTCTTCGATCTTCTCTTCGTACGCCTTTTCGGTACGCTTTGCAATGTGCTTGATCGCGACGTCGTAATCCCACTTGTCGAGCTTTTCCTGCGTCACATAATTGGTGCCTTCGGGGAGCAGCCGCTGTTCGAGCGCGCGGTTGAGGTCGTCCACATTCCACTTGGAAGGCTCGACGTCGGTATTGACCGCCGCACGCACGGTGCTCTCCACATAATCGGGGATGTACTTTAAGACCTGCTCGTGTACGTTCTCGCCGCGCAGCACTTTCATGCGCTGAGCGTACATGATGATGCGCTGCTGGTTCATGACGTCGTCGTATTGGAGGACGTTTTTACGGGTGCCGAAGTTGCGGCCCTCGATCTGCTTCTGCGCGTATTCGACGAGGCTGGAGAGCACTTTGGCTTCCAGGCATTCGTCCTCTTCCATCTTGCTTCTCTCATAGATGGACTTCATCCTCTCGCCGCCGAAACGCTTCATGAGATCGTCTTCGAGGGAGATGAAGAAGACGGAGACGCCGACGTCGCCCTGACGGCCGGCACGGCCTCTGAGCTGGTTGTCGATACGGCGCGCTTCATGGCGCTCGGTGCCGATGATGCAAAGCCCGCCCGCTTCGATGACCTTCTTCTTTTCTTCATCCGTCTGCGCCTTGTAGGCGGCATAGAGCTGCTCGTATCTCTCTCTCACGGCCTGCGTCTTTTCGTCAAGTTCGGCATAAGAGGTCGCAAGTTCGATGGTCTCGTGCTCGACGCCCTCCTCCCTCAAACGCTTCTTGGCAAGGTATTCGGGGTTGCCGCCGAGCAGAATATCGGTACCGCGGCCCGCCATGTTGGTAGAGATGGTGACGGCGCCAAAGCGGCCCGCCTGAGCGACGATCTCCGCCTCGCGCTCGTGGTTCTTGGCGTTCAGGATGTTATGCTGGATGCCGTTGCGGCGCAGCAGGCGGGAGATCTCCTCCGACTTTTCGACGGAGACGGTACCCACGAGGATGGGCTGGCCCTTCTCGTGACGGGCGACGATCTCGCGCACGATGGCGCGCTTCTTGCCCTCCTCGGTGGAAAAGATCTTATCCTGCATATCGACGCGGGCCACGGGACGGTTGGTGGGGATCTCCACGACGTCGAGGGAATAGATGGTGCGGAATTCGCCCTCCTCCGTCTTGGCGGTACCCGTCATGCCCGAGAGCTTGCGGTAAAGGCGGAAATAGTTCTGGAAGGTGATGGTCGCGAACGTCTTGTTCTCTTCGCGCACCTTGACGCCTTCCTTCGCTTCGATGGCCTGGTGCAGGCCGTCCGAATAGCGGCGGCCGATCATGAGGCGGCCCGTAAATTCGTCGACGATGATGATCTCGTTGTCTTTGACAATATACTCCTCGTTGAGGTGGAAGAGCTCGTGCGCCTTGAGCGCCTGCTGGATGTGATGGTTCAAGGTGACGTTGGCGATATCGGCGATATTTTCGACGTGAAAGAACTTTTCTGCCTTCTCCGCGCCGAATTCGGTGAGCTGCACCTGCTTTTCCTTGCGCTGGATGACGTAGTCCCAGTTGAGTTCTTCCGCCTTGGCGAGCTTGCGCTCCCCTGCCGCCTCGCGGTCCTTGCGGCTCCTGCCCGTGCGCTCTTCGGCGTCTTTGAGATCGTCGTCGAAGCCGCCCTTCAAGGTGCGGACGAATTTGTCGACCTGCTCGTAGAGGGCGGAGGACTGCTCGCCCTTGCCCGAGATGATAAGGGGCGTCCTCGCTTCATCGATGAGGATGGAGTCCACCTCGTCGACGATGGCAAAGTTGAGCTCGCGCTGCACCATGAGCTTGAGGCTGGACTTTAAGTTATCGCGCAGATAGTCAAAGCCGAACTCGTTGTTGGTACCGTAGGTGATGTCGCACTGATAAGCGGCGCGTTTTGCGTCATCGTCCATACCCGGCACGACGACGCCCACCGTAAGCCCCATGAAGCGGTGTACTTTACCCATCCATTCGGCGTCGCGGCGGGCAAGATAATCGTTGACCGTGACAATGTGTACGCCCCTGCCCGAAAGCGCTTCGAGATAGGCGGGAAGGGTCGCGACGAGCGTCTTGCCTTCACCCGTCTTCATCTCGGCGATGCGCCCCTGGAAGAGGCAGATGCCGCCGATGATCTGCACATGGAAGTGGCGCATGCCGAGGACGCGGCTCGATGCTTCCCTGAGCGCCGCAAAGGCGTCGTAGAGGATGTCGTCGAGCGTTTCGCCGTTCTTCAAGCGGCCCTTCAAGACCTCGGTCTGGCTCTGAAGCTCGCTGTCCGTCATCGCCTTGTACTTGGGTTCGAGGCGTTCGACCTCGTTCGCCATTTTATCGAGCTTTTTAAGGCTCCTGCGGCTGTCGCCGTTCTTCATAAAACTAAGTAATCCCATTTCTGTCACTCCGCATCGCCCGCAGAAGGGGCATAAAATCACCCGATTATTTTACTATATTTTTCCGAAAACGCAAAGCGATTTTGCCCCATTCGCGCATTTTTGCCCACCAAAGCCCCGTGAAAATTGTTTCACACCTATTTTTTCGCCCGAAACCGCCCGCATTCGGGGAAGTTTGCAAGGAAGCATCGAAAGGCGCGGCGCTTTGTTCCCGCTCCCGTTACTGCCCGTCCGAAGAAGGCTCTTTCGCGGCTTTCGTTTGCGCCCGCTTATTGAGCGCTCCGATGAGCGCGATATAGCCGAGCGAGAGCAGGGAGATGAACACGATCATGACGACGATCCAATAAAAGCAGCCCATGAAATAGGGCATCTCGGAACTGAACCCGAAGGCGCCGGCGGGAGAATCCCAATTGAGGAAGAAATAAGGATAGTTGTTGCCGCCGCCGAAATCCCAGTTGAGCGCATAGCCGACTCCCGCAAAGCAAAGATAATAGATGGGCGGGATGAGCGCAAAGGCGAACTCCTTATAGGCGATCTTCTGCGGGCGGCAGAAAAAGAGGTCGATGACCGCCGCGAGCGGCACGACGACGTGCGTTAAGACATTGGCTGCCGACTTGAAGCTTCCGGGAAGCGTCGGGGCGAGCACGCAGCAAAAGACGATGCCCGTCAGGGTGATCGAGACGGTAAAGACAAATTTGACGATGTACAGGACGCGCGGGATCAAAAAGGACGGCCTGATGCACGACAGGATGCCCAGCACGAAAAAGACGGCGCACACGACGCCGATCCAGAGATTGGACTGCACAGTAAAATACAGAAATGCCCTGCCTCCGCCCATGAATCCTTCGCCCAGCTGCAATGTGAGCGCGATGCCCGCGGCCATACACGAAGCGGTGAGGAGCTGCAAAAACAGCGAGATGAGTTTCCCTGCCGAAATCTTTCTTTTCATATCGTTACACTTCCTTTGCGCTCTATTTTAACAAAAAAATACGCCGACGGCAAGGATCTTCCCCCACCTTCGGCGGTCAAATTATATTTTTTCCCGAAAGGGCAGCAATTTTCGCATCGCCGCAGAGTTCGGCAAAGCGGCGCGCGGCGCTTTGGGCGGCGCGCGGCGCTTCCCGTATCGCATGAAACAGGCCGGGGAGAGCGCCCTATTTTACCTGCGCAGCACGGGCGGCCTGCAGGCGGAGTTCTTCGGCGATACGCTCGGGACAGGCCGTAACGGCGCGCACGGCGCCCGCCTGAAAGAGCAGTTTGAGCTGTTCGGCGTTCTCTGCCCCCGTCACCCCCACGGAAAGCCCCGAACGCGCCGACGCCGCCTCCGCCTCCTCGGGCTCGCCCCGGACGAGTACGCCGCAAAGCCCCGCCGCTGCCGCAGCCTTGACCCCGAGGAGCATCTCTTCGGGCGTGAACCGACGGTCGGAGAACGCCGCCGTGAGCGGGACACGCCCTGCCGCACGCCGCACGGAACGCAGTTCCCGCTTTATATTCTGCACCGTGCCGCCGCGCAGGGAAAAAGCGCTCGGAAGCAATATGAGCTCCTCCGCGCCCTGTCTGACCGCCTTCTTTGCCTCGTACTTTTTCACGGAGGGAAGCGTATCCCCCGTGCCGCCGATCAGGACGATCAGATGCGGACGCGCGGAAAGATCTCCCCTCTCTCTGATCGCCTTGCGCGCCCAGGGAAGCTGTACGGGCGTAAGGAGCACCCCCGCCGTATGCAGACGGAATGCGCTCCCGATCCCCGCTTTGAGAGCCGCGCGGTCGGTCTCCGCGGTCAGATCGACGATGAGGCGCCTTAGGACAAGCGCGATCTCCGTCTCGCGTTTGGTGCGCTGAAATTCCCGAAAATCTGCCTCCTCCGCCTCGGAAAGCATCCGGACGGGAGGCTGAGCCGCCCCCGAAGAAACCTCTCCCGAGAGCCCCGAAGGCACCTGCTCTTCAGGAGAAAACCCCTTCGGAAGCGCCCGCGGAGGGCCTGAAGAGCCATATGCGGGAACTTCGGCCTCCGAAAAAGACACGGGGCACGGCTGAGGCGGAGCGGCCTCGGAACAGTCGGTTGGAGGAATATGATCTTGTGTTTGCGGCATCATCGTCTGCCGCGGCGGATCCGGCCAGATGTTCATACCCGCTATTTTCCCCGAAAGCCGCAGGATCATACGCAGTTTTCCGAAAATGTGACAGCGCGAACGCAGTATGCTCTTGCCATGAATGAACTTCTGCTTGCCGCTGACGGCGCCGCAAAAGAGGGGCTCTTATGGATACTCGTGCTTCTACTCGTCTGTTTTTCCGCCGTACACGCAGGAAGGCTGGCCCTCCTCGGCTGGCGGGCGGTCAAGGGCGCATCGCAGGGCGGGATCTGCGAAAAACAAGAGGATAAACCCGAAAAAACCGAAAAGCCCGAGAAGAAACCCTCGCCGCAAGGCGACGAAAAACACGGGGAAGATGAAAAACAGCCCGCGCCCGTCTATCTTCTCGTAGAGAAAAAGCGTGTCAAGAAAAAGCCCAAATACGAGGAGCCCAAGCGCATCGACCTTAAAGAGTGAGAGCGGCCGAAAAGCAAAAGTTCGCCCGCCGGCCGGCAGCCGCCGCAGCTTAGACGGCCAAACGACTGCGGCGGCGCAAAAATGCGCCGCCGCGGAAAATCCGTTAAAATTTCCTGCCCAAGAGATCATCGGCGGAGACATCAAAAAAGTCACAGAGCGCAAGGATGTAACTCGCCTTGGGCTCATTGACCCCGCGCTCCCAGTAATCGATCGCCTTCTGACTCACGCCGATCTGCCGCGCCAGCCTCTCCTGCGAAAGCCCTTTTCTCTGTCCGCAGCTCCTTGATCCTCTCTCCAATACTCATTTCAGCCTACATTTTAGCCGAAATCTTATTAAATTTTTTGAAGAAGAAATCTTCTTGTATCATGAAAAACAAAGGAAAGCGCGCGGGGCCATGTCCGTGCGCAAAACAAAATGGAGGATTTCAACTATGGCTAAATTTTGCAGCAGCTGCGGCAAAGAGCTCCCCGAAAACGCAGCCGCCTGTCCCGCCTGCGGAGAGAGGGTCACGGCGGCCCCCGCGCCCGCTCAGGCCGTTCCCGTCATCGTCAACATCGACAACAAGAACATCAACTCCAATGTCAACGCCGCACCCGCCCCGATGGGACGGCAGAAGAACAAGTGGGTGGCGATCGTCCTGTGCCTGCTCCTCGGGTATTTCGGCGGCCACAAGTTCTACGAGGGAAAGATCGGTATGGGCATCCTGTATCTGTTTACCGCGGGACTGTTTATGATCGGCGTCATCGTTGATCTCATCGCCCTGCTCGGCAAACCAACCTATTATTACGTTCCTTAAAACGACCGGGACACATCAAAACGGGCCGCGGCGGCGCAGAAATGCGCCGCCGCGGCCTTGACTTTATCGGGAAAACACATCTAAGAAAAGAGCATTTCAAAATCGCTGCACGGCGAAGGCAGCCCTGAAAAGTGGTTCCCGAAAAAAGGGAGCCGAACCCCCGCCCCAATGCGGGCGCCGACTTCAGTCTTCGTAGCGTTCGACGTTGGAACCCGAATCCCAAAGCCGCTCTAAATAATAGAAAAGCCGGGATTCTTCGTTGAAGACGTGTACGATGACGTCGCCGTAATCGAGGACGCCCCACCTGCCTTCGCGGAAACCTTCCTGACGGATGGGATCGAGCCCGTAGAGCTTCTTGATCTGCTCATCGACGTTGTCGCCCAAAGAGTGGACCTGTGTCGTCGATTTGCCCGTCGCGATGACAAAATAGCTGCACACCACCGTCTGATCGCCCACGTTGAGGATGACGATGTCGGACGCTTTCTTATCCGACAGCACCTTGGCACACGCCTTTGCAAGTTCGTAACTTTCCATTCAATTTCCTCCTAATTTCTGATGATTTATTGATATTATGTCTGACATAATACTATGCTAAAATAATTATTTCGCGTTTTTTGCCTGCGATTTGACGAAATCGTACGCCTCTTGCGTGAGAGGATACACTTCTTTTCCCGTACTGTTCAGATACTCCACTTCGTGGCGGAGGCTTTCGAAGAGACACTCGTCGAGGTCTTTCCAGAACAGCGTCCGAAGCATTTCGACCCCGGGAAAATCGCGCCCCGCCTCTAAAAGGTCGGAAAGATAGACGAGCTTTTCGAGCTCCCCCATCCCCGCACGGCCGCTCGTGTGATAGCAGATGGCATCGAGCACCTCTCGATCGCGGATACCGAAATGCCGCTCAGCAAGATAGGCGCCCGTGTACTGATGCAGCACGGGGGGCGGCACGTTTTCGGGGCCGGAAAAGCCTTCGAGCAAGGGCGAGGAGAGCAGGACGTACTTGGCGCAGTCGTGCAGCGCGGCGGCGAGCAGTGCTTTCTCTTCGGGGATGCGGAGAGAACGGGCGCGGGCGCACGCCATCTGCGCGACGCGGAAGCTGTGCTCGCGGCGCTCGGGTTTTTCAAGCGCCAGCGCGGGAGCGATCGCGGGATGGGTATAGAGCCCCTTCTCGCGGATGAAGGCAAACACTTGCTCGTCGAGCGCTTCGGGTTTCTTGCCGAATGCGAGAGAGACGCGGATGTCGGTCGACGAGACCGCCTCCCCAGAAAAATCAAGGGAGAGAAAATCTTTGCCGAACGCCGAGCGAAAGCGCGCGCGCAAGGCTCCCGCCTTCTCATCCCCCCTTCCGCAGGCAACGAGCGTCACATGTTTCAGAATATCTTCAGGCTGCTTCCAGGTGAAAAAATCTTCGAGCATATCCGCCCCGACGAGGAAATAGCGCTCGGCATCGGGATAGTATTTCGCAAAGGCACGGCAGGTGAGATAGGAATAGCTCACGCCGTCCTGAGAAAGTTCAAAATCGCTCACACGGACGCGCGGCTCATGCTCAAAGGCGAGGCGGCACATCTGAAGGCGCGCCTCCCCGTCCGCCTGCGCGCCGAGGCGCTTGTGCGGGGCAAGCCGCGAGGGCATCACGACGACGAGATCGAGCGACAGTGTGCGGATAGCGGCGCGGACATAGTTGACGTGTTCGCGATGAACGGGGTCGAACGACCCCCCAAAAAGTGCGATCTTCATAAATTTTCCTGTATGATCGGCGTTTTTCTCAACAAAACGCCCTTCGTTTTGTTTATCGTTTTTCCGATGTGTCAACAATGAAAACATGAAATATTTTCCCATCATTGCCGACACCATCTTTTATGCGGTCTGTGCCTTCCTGCTCGGATTCTGCATTCTGCGCTATTTGGGAGTTTCCGTTCCGCTTGCGGCGCTCGATTGCGCTTTGCTCGCGCTCATCGTCGGAATGGGCGTATTCTTTCTCGAACGGCACAGCCGCCGCAAGAAATATCTCTCTGCGAAACAGCGCGCGGAATGCGACGCGCTCCTTATGCATCTTTCCCTCTCCCCGCCCGAAAAGAGGGCGGAACTGCTCGCCTCCGCCCTTTCAAAAGAGGGCCGGGAAACAGAGCTTGATGGGAGCAAACTTTGTGTCGACGGAAAAGCCGCCGAACTGCTCTTTTGCATGGAGCCCGCCTCCGCAGACGAGCTCGCGCGCGCCATCGGGCGGCACGGGGGAGACTTTATTTTGTACTGCAACCAACTTTCCGACTCGGCGGAGAACCTTCTCAAACGCTTCCCCATTGAAACCATGCGGGGAGAAGAAGTTTACGATCTCCTCAAACGGACGGACAGCATCCCTAAAGAGCTGCTCGGCTCTGTCGGCGCAAAGAAGAGCCACAGGGAAAAACTGCGCGCCGTCTTCAGAAAGAGCAGCGCCCGCCCCTTCTTTTTGAGCGGAGCCATGCTCCTCATCATGAGCCTCTTCACCTTCTTCCCCGTCTATTACTTAATCACGGGGAGCGTTCTTTTGCTGTTTTCCGTCGTCCTCAGGCTGCTCGCGCCCGCCTGATCGGCTATATTATGTCTGACATAATACTACGCAAATTCTCCTATTCGGCACCATATTTTCATAGTTCATTGTGATTTAATTGTAAATGCTTAATTTTTCCGCAAGCCGAGGACAGCTTTCCCGAAACGGGCGACAACGTCCTCCGCCGTGACGGAATATTCGCCGAACTCCTCAGCCGCAAGTTCGCCCGCCTTTCCGAAGAGATAGGAAGCGACGCACGCCGCCTCAAAGGGCGGCACGCCGCGGGCGCACGTGCCCGCAAGCAGGCCGGAAAGCACGTCGCCGCTCCCCCCTTTCGCAAGCGCGGGGGTGCCCGTCAAATTGAGGGCGAGGCGCTCGCCGTCGGTGATGAGGGTACGATTATTTTTGAGCGCCACGACGACGCCGTACTCCTTTGCAAATCCCATCGCCGCCTCCGCGGCGGAGGCGAGCACCTCCCCCACGCTCCGCCCCGAAAGACGGGAGAATTCTTTGGGGTGCGGCGTCAGGATGACGCGGCAGGACTTGTGCTTCAAGACCTCCACGCCGTACTTTGCAAGAGTGTTGAGCCCGTCCGCATCGATGACGAGGGTACCCGTGTACGCCTCCATGAGCTCCGCGATATACGCATACAGGCGTTCGCCGACGCCCGCCCCCATGCCGAGGACAATGCAGTCCGCAGATAAAATATCTCCGTCGAGCGCTTCGAAACGGCGCAAGACGCAGGAAGAAATCTTTCCCACAGCGGCAGAATAGAGCGCATCTTCCGCAACGAGCTCGGTATAACCCGCCCCCGAACGAAGGCATGCCTCCGCCGCCAGAAAGACGGCGCCCGGGTACTTTACTTCCGCCGCAAACAAGCACGCCCTTCCGAACGCGCCCTTATGCGCGTTGCTCTTCCGCTTGGGGAAATAGGCGGAAACGTCCTTCTCTTCCCAAAGCTCCGCGCCCGCGGAGACGGGCGGGATGCCGATGTCTGCAAGCGTCACTCTGCCGCACACGTCGGGGCCGTCCGCCATCAGAAGACAGCGCTTTGTAAGCCCCATCGTCACCGTCTCATCGGCGCGCACGCAGGGGGTAAGGGCGATGCCGTTTTCGGAAAGCCCGCTCGGAAGATCGGCGGAAATGACATAAGAGGCGCTCCCGCAGAACTCAATGAGCTGTTTTGCCGCCCCTTCGGGCGCGCGCGAAAGCCCCGTACCTAAAATGCAGTCGACGACGAGCGCGTATCTGCGGCGGGGAATGACACTCAAAATTTCGCCCGAAAAGCGTGCTTTTTCCGCCGCGCAGTCGGGGGAGAACTTTTCCGCAAGACACAAAACAGCCGCTTCTTTGCCGCGCTCCAAAAGAACACGCGCCGCGACGAAGCCGTCGCCGCCGTTATTGCCGCCGCCGCACACAAAGAGCGCATCCGAAACGCCGAGGCGCCCCATCGCCGCCTCGACGGCGTCCGCAAGGGCAGTCCCCGCGCGCTCCATGAGCTCCAAAGAGGGCGTGCCGCCCTCGATCGCCGCACGGTCCGCACTCCGCATTTCCTCTACCGAATAGCAGTATTTCATGTATCCTCCCCGTCCGCATCGCAAGCGCCGTCTTCCGCGCCCAAGCCGTCTTCGCCGCAGCCCTCTTCCGCCTCGCCGCGCAAACGTTCGAGCGCCGCACGCGCCGTATCGTAGTCAAATCCCTTGGAAAGGAGATGGCGGTACGCCTTGGAGAGCGTCGCCTTGTCCGTTTTTTTGCCGCGCAGATACTTTGTAAGGACCGAGTGCGCCGCATCCGCCTCGCCCGAAACGCCGGAAAGCACTTCTTCGATCGCCTCGTCCGAAACGCCCTTTTGCCTTAATTCCATGGCGATGAGGCGGCTCCCCTTTTTCTTGCCCGCGTGTTCCAAGTATGCCCGCGCGTACGCCGCGTCGTCGAGATAGCCATAGGAGCGCATCTTTTCGACGACGTAGTCGGAAATATCTTCGAGATATCCCCTCTTCCTGAGATAGGCGCGGATGTCTTTTTCCGTCTTCATGGAGACGGTGATGTAGGTGAGCGCCTTGTCGAGCGCGGTGAGTTTCTCGCTCTCGAGCTGCATGCGGGAGAGCTCTTCCTCCGAGACGGCGACACCCACTTTGAGACGGTACTTCACGACGGTCTCCAGCTTCATGCCGCAGAAGAACCTGCCGTCCACTTCGATGTTGCACCGCTCTTTATCCTTGATCTGCGGCGTGATGCCCGTGATCTCCGCCATCGCTGCCTCCCGTCCTCTTTCTTTCATTATAGCCCATTTGCGCCAAAAAGTCAATAGGCGGCGCGCCGTATCGAGAGCAAAACGGCGCGCCAAACAGAGAGCCGCCCCGCGCTTCTTACGAAGCGCGGGGCGGCTTACAATATATCAAGAGGTTCCTGTGTGCGTTATGCCTGTTCGGGCGCCTTGTTCGTCAGGAACAGCCCGTCCTCGCCGCGGTCGATGACGATCGTACTGCCCGCTTCGGGGTTGCCGCCGATGATAAAGCGCGCGATGGGCGTTTCGACGTGCGCCTGGATGAAGCGCTTCAGCGGGCGGGCGCCGAACACGCTGTCGTAGCCGTAGTCGGCGATGTATTCCTTGGCGGCGTTCGTCACTTCGAGGGTCAGATGCTCGCTATTAAGACGCTTTGCAAGGCGGGAAAGGAGGATATCGACGATCGCGCCGATGTTCTCGCGCGTGAGCGGCTTGAACATGATGATCTCGTCGAGACGGTTCAAGAACTCGGGGCGGAAGGAGCGTTTCAACACTTCGTTGACCTTGTCGCGCGCCGCCTTCGTGATCTCGCCGTTTTCGATGCCTTCGGAGATATACTCGGAGCCGAGGTTAGAAGTCAAGATGATGATGGTGTTCTTAAAGTCCACCGTACGGCCCTGCGAATCGGTGATCCTACCGTCGTCGAGGATCTGCAGAAGGATGTTGAAGACGTCGGGATGCGCCTTTTCGATCTCGTCGAAGAGGACGATGGAATAGGGTCTGCGGCGCACCGCCTCGGTCAGAGTGCCGCCCTCCTCGTAGCCGACGTATCCCGGAGGGGCGCCGACAAGGCGGGAGACGGAGAACTTTTCCATGTACTCCGACATATCGATACGCACGATGTTCTTCTCGTCGTCGAAGAGGTTTTCGGCGAGCGATTTTGCAAGCTCGGTCTTGCCCACACCCGTAGGCCCTAAGAAGAGGAAGGAGCCGATGGGACGGTTGGGGTCGGAGATGCCCGCCCGCGAACGCAGGATGGCTTCGGAGACCTTTTCGACCGCCTCATCCTGCCCCACCACGCGGCGGTGGAGCTGTTCGGGAAGGTGCAGAATTTTCTCGCGCTCGCCCTCCTTGAGGCGGGCGACGGGGATACCCGTCCAGCGCGCAACGATCTGATTGATCTGCTCTTCGGTGACTTCGTCTTGCAAAAGCGCATCCTCGCCACGAGCGCTGACGCTCTTTTTTGCGTCGTCAAGCTGTTTTTCAAGGGTGACAAGGTCGCCGTACTTGAGGCGCGACGCCTTCTCGTAGTCGCCCTTCTGGGTCGCCGCCTCGATCTCGCCGCGCACGGCGTCGATCTTCTCTTTGAGGTCCTTTTCGGAGCGGATGGCGCCCTTCTCCTCTTCCCACTTCGCCTTCATCGAGGCGAACTTTTCTTTGAGTTCAAAGAGCTCTTTTTTGAGCTGTTCGTAGCGGGCGACGGAGAGATTGTCCTTCTCCTTAGAGAGCGCCTTTTCCTCCACTTCGAGCTGCACGATCTTGCGGTTCAAGGTATCCATTTCGGCGGGCATGGAGTCGATCTCCGTGCGCACCATGGCCGCCGCTTCATCCACAAGGTCGATCGCCTTATCGGGGAGGAAACGGTCGGTGATGTAGCGGTTGGAGAGCGTCGCCGCCGCGACGAGCGCGTCGTCGTGGATGCGCACGCCGTGGAAGATCTCGAAGCGCTCCTTAAGACCGCGCAGGATGGAGATCGTGTCCTCCACCGTGGGTTCGCCCACCATCACGGGCTGGAAACGGCGCTCCAAAGCGGCGTCCTTTTCGATGTACTTGCGGTATTCGTCGAGCGTCGTCGCGCCGATGCAGTGCAGTTCGCCGCGCGCGAGGAGCGGTTTTAAGAGGTTGCCCGCGTCCATCGCGCCTTCCGACTTACCCGCGCCGACGACGGTGTGCAGCTCATCGATGAAGAGCAAGATGCGGCCTTCCGACTTTTTCACTTCTTCGAGGACGGCTTTTAAGCGTTCCTCGAACTCGCCGCGGTACTTGGCGCCCGCGATGAGCGCGCCCATATCGAGCGAGAAGAGCGTCTTGTTCTTGAGCCCTTCGGGGACGTCCCCCTTGACGATACGCTGGGCAAGCCCTTCGGCGATCGCCGTCTTGCCGACGCCCGGCTCGCCGATGAGCACGGGATTATTTTTGGTCTTGCGCGAGAGGATGCGGATGACGTTCCGGATCTCCTCATCCCTGCCGATGACGGGCTCGAGCTTGTGCTCGCGGGCGAGCTTAGTAAGATCGGAACCGTACTTTTCAAGGGCTTCGTAGGTATCTTCGGGATTGTCGCTCTTGACGTTCTGATTGCCGCGCACCTCTTTGAGTCCCTTCAAAAAACTCTCTTTGGTGAGCCCGAAGCGCTTGAAAAGGTCCAAAAGACGGCTCTCGCCGCAGTCGAAGAGGCACAAAAAGAGATGTTCGACGGAGACGTAGTCGTCCTTCATGCCCTGCGCGAGGCGCTCCGCCTCATTCAGAAGACGGGCAAGGGATGCGGCGGCATATACCTGCCCCGAACCGCTGCCCGAAACGCGCGGGAGCCGCTCGACCTCTTCATGCAGGGCGCGGGAAAGACCGTCCGCGTCGCAATTTGCGCGGCGCAGGATGCGGTAGCACATGCCGTCCTTTTCGAGGAGCGCGTCGGCAAGATGGGTGCAGGTGAGCTCGGCATTGCCGTACTCCATCGCGGTATTCTGCGCGTTCTGCACCGCTTCCAACGATTTTTTCGTGTATTTATTTGCGTCCATATTGCTTCCCTCCTTATAAGAGTGGGATGATTTCCACCCCTATTATACCGCAATTTCTGCGCGGTCAAACATCGCGAAGAAAAAATACGAACAAATTTTTGCGTCTGGTTTTTTCTCCTCTCCCCCTTGCGGCCGAAAGAAAACTGTGCTATAATGCAGAAAAAACCCGGAGGAGACCCATGGTAGATATCAACGAGATCCGCGCGCGCAACGCAAAGCTGATGGCGGATATGCAAAAGCGCACGGAAGAGGCAATAAGCAAACTGGAAACGCCCGCTCAGGACGAAAATGCGGACAGCGCCGAAGCAGAGCGCGCCCGGCGTGCCGCCGAACTTGCTGCCGCGAACGAGCAAAGGCAGCGCGAAGTGCTTTCTCAAATGATGGGCGAAGAATTTGCAAGGCAGACTGCCGCCATGCAGGAAATGGTCTCGCAGGAAGTCCAAAGGCAGGCGGCTTCCGCGGCGGCACAATTGCAGCAGGACGCCCTCGGCGCACTTTTCGGCGACGACGCCGCCCTGCTTTCCGCCGCGATGGATACCCTCGCGCAGACGGAAGACGACGAGGACACGGAGGAAGAGGAGCAGGAGCTCCCGCCCGAGGAGCTGTATGACTATCTCGAACGCAAGCTTGGGGAGATCGACGCCCTCAAAGAGCCGCAGCCCCAAGCCTACAGCATCCCCGCGCTTTGGGAGCGCTTCTGCATCGCACTTTCCGGCATCATCTCCACCGTGAACGACCACAAACTCGATGAACTCGACGTCGAAGAACGCGTTCCCCTCTTCGTGCAGCAGATCACGAGCCTGATAAGAAACAGCTGGGGCATCTGCGGAAGAGAAGACCTCATCGAAACGCTCCTCTATCTCTCCCGCGCGGGCTACCGCGCCCGCTTTGCAGCATACGCCGAGGCCGCATCCCCCGAAGAACTCTTCGGCGACGACACGGCGGAAGAGGACAGAGAGGGCATCGTCCGCGGCCATGCGTTCGTGCAGCACTTCAAAGACAAATTCGGCGCCGACTTTCTGTTGGGCTGGGATATCGGCCGTGCGGCAATGATCACACGCTGGGGCTATTTCGTGGGCTGGCTGACGCAGGCGGAGACGGAGCAGCTTCTCTCCGACATGGGACAGGTCGCCGCAAACGGGCTCTCCGGCTGGCGGGAATTTGCGCGCTCCTACCTGTTCGGCGGCGCGTTCTGGAAAGAAGTATGCGCGGCATATGACGGGAAAAGCTACCTCGACACGCTGACGGATGCCGCTAAAAAGCTGCTTTCGGACGGCCCCGAAGGCGCCTGGACACATACCCCCTGGGCAAAAGTATAAAACGCATGAAGATACGGCGGCGCGCCCTTTGCAAAGAGCAAAGGGCGCGCCGCCTCATTTTTCGCGCAGAAAAAGCCGCCCTCGGCGAGGGCGGCTCATTTCATCCAATGTTATTTCTTTTTGCCGAGCAGCCTCTGCACAAAGGGAGGCAGTTTCTGATCCTGCGGGCTTTCGGGCGTGTAATCGTCCTCGGGAGCCTGCGGCATGGGATGCTGCGGCTCCTGCGCATATGCCGCCCCGTTCTGAGGATAGGGCTGCGCACCTGCGTTGGGCGCATCGTACAAATTCTGCTGGGGCTGAGGCTGCGTGCCGTAGTACGCATTCTGCGGCTGACGGGGCTCATTCCCGTAGAACGCGCCGCGGGGCGTCGTGGGCGCCTGAGGCGGGTTGCCGTAATAAGTGCCCGGCTGCTGAGGACGGGGCGCAAAGCCCTGCTGCTGTGCGGGCTGCGGCTGGCGCTGCTGCTGAGGCGCAGAGAAAGCGCTCAGAGGCCGCGAAGGAGCCTGCTGCTGAGGACGGGGCTGCTGCGCCGCCTGCGGCTGCTGAGGCATCGCGGGACGGGGCGCCGCGGGGCGCTGCTGCTGATAGGCGGGCGCACGCGAAGAGAGCTGATTGCTGCTCTCCCTCCCCGCTGCAGGGAAGCCCGTCGCGATGACGGTGACTTCCACCTCGTCGCTGATATTCTCGTCGATGCACGCACCGAAGATGATGTTTGCGGAGTAGTCCACGACGCCGTGGATGAGGTTTGCCGCCGTCTTGACTTCGTCGAAGGTGAGATCGTTGCCGCCGACGACGTTGAGGATGACGCCCGTGGCGCCCTCGATGGTCGTCTCGAGGAGCGGGCAGTTGACGGCAAGGCGCACCGCCTCCATGATGCGGTTCTCGCCCTTGGCGACGCCCACGCCCATATGCGCGAGGCCGCGGTCTTTCAGGATGGTCTTGACGTCGGCGAAGTCGAGGTTGATGAGGGCGGGCGTGACGATGAGATCGGCAATGCCGCGGATACCCTGCTTCAGCACCTCGTCCGCAACGCGGAGCGCTTCCGCCATGGGAGCGTTGCGGGGAACGACGTCCCCGATCTTTTCGTTGGGGATGATGATGAGCGTATCGACATACTTGCGAAGGTTATCGATGCCCTTCATCGTATTGTCCATACGGCGCTTGCCTTCGAAGGAGAAAGGTTCGGTGACGACCGCCACGGTGAGGATCTTCATATCCTTGGCGATCTTGGCGATGACGGGTGCGGCGCCCGTACCCGTGCCGCCGCCCATGCCTGCCGTGATGAACAAAAGGTCGGTCTTTTCCACCGCCTTGACGAGCTCTTCCTTGCTCTCTTCGGCGGCAGCGCGGCCGATCTCGGGGTCGGCGCCCGCGCCGAGGCCCTTCGTCAAATGTGCGCCGATCTGGATCTTCGTCTTTGCCTTGCTGCACGAAAGGATCTGCGCATCCGTATTGACGGCGATATATTCCGCACTCGAGATGCCCGCGTCGATCATGCGGTTGACGGCATTGTTGCCCGCGCCGCCGACGCCGATGACCTTGATGCGCGCACGTCCGCTGAGCTCAGGCTCTGCGGGCATGGGCTGAGGCTGGCGATCTCCCATATCTTCTCTCCCCAGGAAGGGCACGTTATCGTTATACATCAGTGGTTAACCTCCGAAAATATTCAAAAATCGATTTATAGATCCGCTCCGGCGGGAATCTTCCGTCGCCATATCGATGAGAGCGATGCGCGAACTCATCGAGGGTTTGTTGTAGTAGGGAAGGTCGGGCGCGACCTGCTCGCACACGCAGCTCAGCCGCTTGCTCATGTGCTCGAGCGCCCCGCGGATGCCGCAGAAGCCCTCGCCCGAGACATAGATGGGTTTACTATCGAGCTCCCTGCCCGAACACTCTTCCAGGAAGCGGCTCACGAGCTCGCACAGTTCGTCGAGCCCCGCCTTGACCTCTTCAATGAACTCCTTGGTGGGGATCTCGTAGCTCCTGCCGCCATAGACGACTTCGCGGTTCTTGGCATCCCGCTTCAGATAGAGGTTCGCCTTAGCAAGCAGCGCCGTCGCAACCTCGTAAGGGAGGGAGAAGCGCTTCATGAGGCGCACGGCGATCTGCCCCTCCCCCGCCCAGAAGGTGCGCTGGGCGAGCACGCCGTTGCCGAGCAGCACCAAAAACGAGGAAGAAAGATAGCCGATATCGAGAAAGAGCGCATATTCGTCGCGCGTTTCGGGCGGGATAAGGTACGCCGCCATCGCAAACTGCGTGGGCAGGAATTTGAGATCGACGTGACGGCGGGAAAAGATATGCTCGAGCGTGCCCGCAAAATATTCGCTCACATAGAAGTAGGAGAGAACGCCCGAAAGCCCCGTCGAATACAGCCCTACGGGATCGGCGACGCGGCGGTTGTCTGCCGTGACATAGATCATGCTCGTCACGCGGATGAAACGCCAGCCTTTGAGCTGTTTCCTGCCCATCGCAAAGAGCTGATCGAGCTCTTTGCCGCCGATCTTGACCTTCTTGGAGAACCCGAGATCCTGCTCGCGCGGATCCACCTTGGTGAACTCCCCGGGTACCCCCACATAGAGGGTGCGGATCCTTTCCCCGCAGACCTGCTGGACGGCGTCGAGCGCACGGAGCACGGCCTGGGACAGCTCGGAGACATCGTAAAACTCCCCGTCCTGATATCCGCCGTACGATTCCGTTTTGCTCGCCTTAAAGACGAATGTGTTGTTCACGCCCCTCTCGCCGACAAATACAGCCACTTCCGAAGAACGGATATCCAACACAGCAATGCTCTTGCCCGCCATTGCGCCTTCCTCTGCAGTATTCTACGATACAATAGTATTCTGTCATAAATTATAGCAAAGGCGGCCCATATTGTCAAGAGATTGTGGTGAGATTTCCTTTCGACCACTAAAAAAAGCGCTCCTCCTCGGGGCGCTTTTTGGCAGAATATGCAATTTACGGGCGGCTCACAGCGAAGGGCGGTGGTTGCTCACGGTAAAGTCGCCGTCGACGGTATCGATGACGTCGAAGAAGCCGTACGTCTTTTCCGTCTCCGAAAGGGAAAGATACTTTTCGATCACCGCCTGCGCCTTCTCCTCGGTATGGTTTTCGGGGGTGAAGATCTGTATGATCACCCCTTCGCGCATTTCGAGGAGGAAGTAATCTCCCATCTCGTATTCGGAAGAGAGCGTCACCGAAACGAGGTTGGCACGGGCGTCGCCGAGCTCTTCGAAGAACGCGCCGCACATCAGAAGAAGCGCCTCCGCCTCTTCGCCCGTGACCTTCTCGCCCGCCCGCTCCGCGTGCAGTTCAAAGCCTTCGAGGAGGATGTTCTCCCCGCCGCGGCGGTTGACGTTGCGCTCGCTGTCGTAAAGATACACCCCCTCCTCGTCGAGGATGGCATAGAGGCCGTCCTCGCGGCGGAAGGCATAGGCTTCCTTCCGCTCCTCCACGGTGAGCACCACCGTGCGGGGGAAGTTTTTCTCCGCCGAAACGACGCGGAAAGCGGGATAGCTTTCCTCCACCTTCGCCTGCACTTCTTCGAGCTTCAGAAAGGTCGTGCTCTTGCCGATGCAGGCCTCATCGAGATCGCCCTGCAAGCGCACCGCCTCTTCCTCCCCCTGCGACGAACAGACGGAAAAATGCACATCGACGCGCGCCACCGTAAAGACGGCGTTGAGCGCCGCCGCGACGACGGCGATGAGGAGCGCCACGGCGACGCCCGTGAGGATGAGGACTTTTTTCTTCATTCGTATCTCCTTGCAGAAAAAGACGATTCAGACGCGCACGCGCGCGATCTTCGCCCCGAGCTTTTTGAGTTTGTGCGGCAGGTCTTCATAGCCGCGGTCGAGGTGAGAAAGATCCAAAACTTCGCTCTCCCCCTCCGCGCCGAGCGCCGCGACGACGAGCGCTGCGGCTCCCCTCAGATCTCCCGCAACGAGAGCCGCCCCGTGCAGGCGGGGAACACCGCGGATGAGCGCCGTCCTTCCCTTGACTTCGATGTCTGCGCCCATCTTGATGAGCTCGGGCACATACTTGAACCGCGTTTCGAACAGATTTTCGACGATGAGCGCACACCCCTCCGCACTGCTGTTGAGGGCGGCGGCCTGCGCCTGCAGGTCGGTGGGGAACCCCGGAAAGGGCATCGTCTCGATGCGGCGGTTGCACCGAAGCTTCCCCGTACTTTCTATTCTTATTTTATCATTTTTTGCCCCGATCTTGCAACCGTTTTCACGCAATTTATGTAAAAGGAGGCCGATATTCTCGGGCTCCGCCCCCACCGTCTCCACTTCCCCCCCGCAGACGGCGGCCATGATGAGATAGGTGCCCGCCTCGATGCGGTCTTTCATGGGGGTATAGCAAACGCCTCTGAGCTTTTTTACTCCCTCGATCGTGATGACGTCGGTACCCGCCCCCGCGACCTTCGCCCCCATCGCGTTGAGGAAGTTTTGAAGATCGACGATCTCAGGCTCGCGGGCGGCGCCCCTTAAAACCGTCTCCCCTTCCGCCATGACGGCGGCAAGGAGCACGTTCTCCGTCGCCCCCACGCTGGGAAAATCGAGGGAGATCTCCGCGCCCTTGAGTTTTTCGCACCGGCAGAAGATGTATCCGTCCTCTTCGTCGATGCGCACGCCCAATCTTCTCAAAGCCCCGAGATGCATATCGATGGGCCTGAGGCCGATGTCGCAGCCGCCGGGGTATGCGATGACGGCACGGCGGAAGCGGGTGAGGAGGGAGCCGAGCATAAAGACGGAAGACCTGAGCTCCCGCGTGAGGGAGGGCGGGATCTCGTGCGAACAGGAGGAGGCGCTGTCGATGGTAACGTCGCCGCCCGAAAAAGTCACTTCCGCACCCAGCTCGCGCAGGATCTGAGCCATACAGAGAGCATCGGAGATGGCGGGGACACCGCGGATGGTGACGGCTTCCTCCGTGAGCACGGAGGCGGCGAACAGCGGCAGGACGGCATTCTTGGCTGCCGAGACGTTCACGCTGCCGAAGAGCCGCCTGCCGCCCGTAATGAGTAATTTGTCCATATTGTTCTCCCCGTGACGAAAACAGCGAAGCTCCGCCCGGCCGATGGCCGCGCGCGCCCCGCGTTCCGTACTACCATCTTATGACGAGCCGCGCCGCCGTGACACGCCGAACACGACCCCCATGCCCGCCATCGTGACGAGAAGCGAGGTATTGCCCGCGCTCACGAGGGGGAGAGGCAGCCCCGTGGGCGGCACGCAGCCGCTGACGACAAGCGCGTTGAGCGCCGCCTGCACCGCAAAGGCGAACATGATGCCCGAAACGAGCAGATATTCGTAAAACGTGCGCGCGTTTGCCGCGATGCGGAATCCCCGCCACACGACAAACCCGATGAGGAGAAACAGGCACAGAACGCCGAAAAAGCCCGTCTCCTCGGCGATGACGGAGAGGATGAAATCGCTCTCGGCAAAGGGCAGAAAGCGGTATTTCTGCCGCGAAGAGAACAATCCGACGCCGAAGAGATCGCCGTTTGCGAGCGCATAGAGCGACTGGATGAGCTGATAGCCTTCATCCTGCGGGGACGACCACGGATCGAGGAACGCCATGAGGCGGCGAAGGCGGTAGGGCTCCGCAAAGATGAGCACGGGTATTGCCAAAAGGATGGGAAGAAGGATGAGAAGGAGCGTCTTTATCGGCGTGCCTGCAAGGAAGAGCATCCCCAGCATGAGCGCGCCCATGACCATGGTGACGGAAAGATTGGGCTCCAGCAGGATGAGGACGCAGAGGGAGACGCCCGCCCCGAGGATGGGAAGGATGCCCCAAAAGCGGCGCGGGCGGGAGGGATCGGAAGCAAAATGCCCCGCCGAAAAGAGCACGAAGGCAAACTTGGCGAGCTCGGAAGGCTGCAGGGTGACGGGCCCCAGCCCCAGCCAGCGGGTGGCGCCGTAGCTCGTCTTCCCGAGCCCCGGGATGAACACCGCCGCAAGCAGGAGAACGGCCGCAGCGAGCGCGGGAACGCCCGCTTTTCTCCACCGCGCGGCGTCCGCACGGGAGAGAAAGGCGATCGCGAAAAGCCCTAAGAAAAACCCCAAAAGCTGCTTTTTGAGGAAATAAAACTCATCGCCGTACTGTACCTTCGCCGTGTAGCAGCTCGCCGAATACACAAAGAGCACGCCGATCGCCGCGATCGCAACGACGCCGCCCAAAAAGAGCACATCCCCCCTCCCCCGCCGTTCGGACGCTGCACGGGAGAATTTGAGCACAAGCGCGCGGCTCTTTTCAGTCAAGCGTTTTATCCTCTTTGCCCGTTTCTCCCCTCTCCCCGTCCCCCGCTGCCGCCTCGGCAGCGCACTCCGCATACGCCTTAACGAGAGAAGCAAACTTTTCGCCCCGCTCCTCGAAGCTGCGGAAATCGTCGAAACTCGCCGCGGCGGGCGAGAGGAGCACGTTCTGCCCGGGCCGCGCCGTGAGGCAGGCGACGCGCACGGCGACCTCGAAGGGACGGCAGAGGGTGACGGCGGTGAAATTTTCCTCCATCGCGGCGTTCATGAGGCGGAAGGCGCACTCGCCGAAGAGCACCGCGTGTACGACGCGCGAGCGTTTGAGTGCAGAAAAGAGCGGCCCGAACTGCTCTCCCTTGTCCTTCCCGCCGACAAGAAGCACCGTCTCCCTGTCCAGCCCCGCGACCGCTTTCAGACAGGAATCGACGTTGGTCGCCTTGGAATCGTCGATGTAGATAACGCCATTCTTTTCGAGCACCTTTTCAAGGCGGTGCGAGACCCCCTTGAAGGAAGAGAGCGCGCCTTCGATCGCCTCGCTCCCCACGCCCATGAGTTTTGCCGCGGCAATCGCAGCAAGGGCGTTCTGCACATTGTGTTCCCCGCGCACCGAAAGATCGTCCGTGGAGAGCACCTTCTCCCCCTTGAAACAGAGATGATCGTCCTCCAAATACGCACCTTCGACGCGCTCTTTGGAGGAAAACCACACGACGTGCGCCTTGGTGTGCTCGGCGAACGAACGCACGACAGGGTCGTCGCGGTTGAGGACGGCGTACTCGCTCTCCGTGCAGTTTTTGAGCAGTTTGCGCTTCAGATAGATGTAGTTTTCCATGTTGTAGTGGCGGTCGAGGTGATCCTCCGCAATGTTGAGGACGACGGCGACGTGCGGGCGCAGGGAGGAAAGCGTCTCGAGCTGAAAGGAGGAGACTTCGACGGCGGCAACGCCGCTGCTTTTGAGTTTTTCCGCCGCCGTGGTGAGCGGGAGCCCGTTGTTCCCGCAGGCGAAACACTCCTTGCCCGCCGCGCGGAAGATGCGCTCGAGCATGGTGACGGTGGTCGTCTTGCCGTTGGTGCCCGTGACGGCGACGGCGGGGCAGGAAAGCGCCAAAGCGCCCAGCTCCATCTCCCCCGTCACCCGCTTCCCGAGGCCGCGAAAAAAGCGCGCGAGCGGGTGGTCGATAGGGATGCCGGGGCTCAAGACGAGGATATCGCACTCTTTGGCGCATTCGGAAAGTTCTTCTCTATGTACGATGCGGCAGCCCTTTTCCGCAAGCGAAGCCATCGCTTTTTGCGCGCTCCCCTCCTCTGCGTCGTCATAAGCATACACTTTGGCGCCGCGGGAGAGGAGAAATTCCGCCGCCGAAACACCCGAGCGGGAGAGCCCCGCCACCAGAAAGACCTGTTGAGAGAACAGCATGATGCCTCCTTAAAGATAGGGAAGGAGCAGCAAAAGCCCGAAAAACGCCGTGACCGCCGCATAGCAGTAGGCGATCTTGCCCTCCGAAAAACCCTTCTCCTGAAAATGATGATGGATGGGCGCCATTAAAAAGATGCGCTTGCCCCTCGTTTGATAGGATATGACCTGAAGGATGACGGATATGCCGGATAGGACGAACATCGCCCCCAAAAAGGGCAGAAGAAGGACGTTCCCCGAAAAGAGGGAAATAGCCGCCGCAAAACCGCCGAGGGCGAGCGAGCCCGTATCCCCCATGAAGACGCGGGCGCGGTCGACGTTGAAGACGAGGAAGGCGGCGAGCGCCCCCGCAAGACAGAAGGAGAGCACTTCGAGCCCGCCGCCCTGCCCTTCGAGCGATAACAGCACCCCCAGAAAGAGGAAAAACACCGCCGAAACGGAGCCCGCGAGCCCGTCCAGCCCGTCCGTTAAGTTGACGCAGTTGACCGTCGCAAGAAAGACAAAGACGCCGAGCGGCACGATGCCCCAGGAAAGGTCTACCATCTGCTTTGTGAAGGGGAGATACACTTTGGTCGCCCCCGCGTACAGGCAGTAAAACGCCGCGATGAGCGCGACGGCGAGCTGAAAGCAGATCTTCTGATAGGGACGGAGGCCGAGGTTGTCCTTCCGCCGCTTTTTCAAAAGGTCGTCCAAAAGCCCGACGAGAAGGTACCCTCCCCCCACCGCGAGGGCGGGGAAGAGGCGGCCGTCTCCCTTGAAGAGGAGAAGGGAAGCGCCCGCCGCGGCGAGCGTAAAGCCCAGCCCGCCCATGGTGGGCGTGCCTCCCTTTTTTTGATGCTCCTTGACGTAGCACAATATGTTCTGCCCCGCGCCCGCCCGCTTCAAGAGCGGGATCTCTACTGCACACAGCGGAAGCGAGAGCGCAAAGCCCGTTAACAGACAGAGAATGAGTTCATGCATCACAATCTTTCCAAAGCCGCCTTGATGACAGCTTTGTCGTTGTAGCGGTATTTTATTCCCATGATCTCCTGCGTCGTCTCCCCGCCCTTGCCCGCAACGAGCAGAATATCCCCCGCCTTGAGGTGCGTGAGGGCGTATTCGATGGCCTTTTCGCGCTCCTCGACGGCGACATAGCGGTCGGAGACCGTCCGATACCCCTTCTCGATCTCTGCGATGATGGCGACGGGGTCTTCATAGCGCGGGTTATCGGAAGTGAGGACGGAAAAGTCGGCGAGGCTCGCCGCGACCTCCCCCATGACGGCGCGCTTGCCCTCGTCACGGTTGCCCCCGCAGCCGAAGAGCAGGATGAGCCTTCCCCTACACTCCTCTTTGAGGGCGCTGACCGATTTTTCGAGGCCGTCGGGCGTATGCGCGAAGTCGACGAAGATATCCGCCCCGTTGTAGGACGCCACCCACTCGAGCCGCCCGTCCACTTCCTGCGTTGCCGAAATGCCGCGGGAGACGGCGTCGCTGTCGATCCCCAGCTCTTTGGCTGCCGCCGCGGCGGCGAGCGCGTTATACACATTGTGCCGCCCCACGAGGCGCAGCCGCGCTTCGACGAGCTCATCGGAAAGATTGAGCACGACGCGCGAAGAGCGCAGCTTCTTTTCTTCCACGACGGCAAAGCAGTCGGCGGGGCTTTCGAGCCCGTAAGTAAGGCAGGGCATGCCGCCCTTTGCGAGCGTTTCCGAAAACGCATCGTCCGCATTGAGGACGGCAAGGCGGCAGCGCTCCTTTTGAAAGAGCTTCGCCTTTGCCGCGCCGTATTGTTCCATCGAGCCGAAAAAATCGAGGTGATCGCGCGTGAGGTTGGTAAAGACGGCAACATCATAGACGATCGGGCACTCCTTCCCGAGGGCGAGCGCGTGCGCTGAAACTTCCATGACGACGTACTCCGCCCCTGCGTCCGCCATGTCTTTGAGGAGCGGGAAGAGATGGAAGGGATCGGGCGTCGTGAGCTCGGGCGCGATGACGGTGTCCTGAAAGCGCGCGCCCAGCGTACCGATGAGCCCCGCTCTTTTTTCCGCCGCCTCTAAAATATGAAAGAGGAGATACGCCGTCGTCGTCTTGCCGTTGGTCCCCGTGATGCCGATGAGTTTGAGCCTCCGTTCGGGGTGGCCGTAAAATGCCGCCGCAATGCGCGCCATCGCCTCCCGCGCATCGGGCACGATGAGCTGCGGTGCGGGCAGGGGCAGTTCGTGTTCTGTGACGAAGGCGGCAGCGCCCCGCCGCAGCGCCTCTTTGGCGAAGAGATGTCCGTCCGCATGCGTCCCGACCAGGCAGAAAAAGAGGTCTCCTTCGCCCACGGCGCGGCTGTCCGCGCACAGCGAAATGACCTCTGCATCTCCGATCCGCTTCTTTTGTGAAAGTCCCTCCGAAAGCACGGAAAGCTTCAAGTGATGTCCTCCCGAAATTTTAGTCAAGTCGACCTGTCATTTCCGCGATGCCGCGGAAAATCTCTCCCGCACAGGGCGCCGCGACGGTGCTGCCGTAGTAGGAGCCCTGCGGCTCGTCGACGATGACGAGCGCAAGATAGCGCGGGTCGTCTGCGGGGAAGTACCCCACAAAGGAGGAGACGTACTTGCCCGCGGCGATATGCCCGTTCTCATATTTCTGCGCGGTACCTGTCTTGCCCGCAACGCGCAGCCCCTCTACATACGCCTGCTTGCCGCTGCCCTCTTTGACGACGCCCTCGAGCATGGAGGAAAGGAGCTTTGACGTCTCCGCGCTCACCGTGCGCCCCAAAAGGCGCTTTGCAAACTCCATACAGACGGCGCCGTCCTCCGAAGAGATGCTCTTGACGAGGCGGGGCGCATAGTAATACCCTCCGTTGACCGCTGCCGCGGCGGCGCAGGCGAGCTGCAGAGGCGTCACCGCGATGCTCTGCCCGAACCCGATGCGCGCAAGATCGCTGTTTTTTAAGGTGCTTTCGGGGAGCAGCATGCCGATCGCCTCGCCCGAAAAGTCGATGCCCGTGGCGCTGCCGAAGCGGAATTTTTCGAGATAGTCGTAAAAAGTCTCCTTCCCGAGCGCGAGGACGATATCCACAAAGCAGGGATTACAGCTGTTGTTGAGCGCCCCCGCGAGCGTGAGGTTTGCGTGCTTGCCGTTCTTGTGATCGCTCCAGCAGCGGATCGTGGAGCCCTCCACGCTGCGGGTACGGCTGCTCGAAAAGACCGCTTGCGGCGAATAGGCGCTCTTGTTCCCGCGAAGGTATTCTTCGATGTTTGAGGCCGCCGTGACGATCTTGAAGGTGGAGCCGGGCTCGTAGGCGTCGCTCACGAGGCCGTTGCGGGAGAGCGCGTTGAGCTCCGACATATCCCCGCGCGGGATGTCGTTGAGGTCGTACGAGGGCAGGTTGACCATCGCGAGCACGGAAAAATCGGAAGGATCGAGCACGATGCACCGCGCCGCCTTTGCCCCGTGCTCTTCGAGGGCGCGCGCCATCACCTCTTCCGCGAGCGATTGGATGCGCAATTCGAGGGTGAGCGTCACGTCGAGCCCGTCCTCCGCGGGGATATAGGAAGCACCCGTGCCCTCGATCTCGACGCCGACAAGGTCGGTCTCGTACAAGATCTCCCCCTTCGTACCCGATAGATATTCGTCGTACTGCTTTTCGATGCCCGTGAGGCCCGCGCCGTCCGAAGAAGAAAAGCCGAGCACCTGACAGCTCAGCGCGCCGTAAGGATAGACGCGGCGGTTGTCCCGCGCGTAATAGATGCCTGCAAGATCTGTCCCCTCCACGGCGGCGACCGTCTCTTTTTCCACACGGCGAATAAGGACGATCTCCGAACTCGAACGGTCGGTAAGCTTTGCAAGGAGCGCCTCGTAAGAAAGCGGCAGGAGTGAAGAGAGCGCCCTTGCCGTCTTTTCCGCATCCCGAACGGCGTTGGCGCGGGCGTAGAGGGTGTACGCCGCCGCATTGCCCGCAAGCAGTTCGCCGTTCGCATCGTAGATATTGCCGCGTTCGGGAGAAACGGGCAGCTCCCGCGTCCACTGGTCGACGGCGCGGGCAATGAGTTCGCGCTCCCAGATGAGCTGGACATAGAAGAACCTGCCCAAAAAAAGGCAAAAAAGAAAGGTTATCGCCGCAAGCACGGCAAATAACCTCTTTCGTAAGACGGTGAGCGAGACGTTCGCTTTCCGCAATATCCAATTCTCCTTTGGGCTTTATTCGCCGCGGGTCATCCCCTGCGACTGCGCCCACTCATTGATGAATTCTTCGCTGTTGTAGCGGTCGATCTCCGACTGCACCTCTTCGGCGCGCTCCTGCAGCATCTGCACCTGCTCCTGACGGGAGAGGACTGCCGCTTCCGCGGAGTTGAGAAGCGCCGTATTGACGCAGATGAGCGAGATCATGGCGACGACGACGACCGCGACGCACGCGAGCGCCACCTTTGCCTTCGTCGAGAGCGCACGGAAAAATGCGACGACGGCGTTCTCCTGCCGCTCTGCCGCCTCGATGCGCTGGGGAGCGCGCGTTGCGGCGTCCAGCGTCATGCGGGTGGGAAGGGCGTCGTCCTCATCCTCCTCTTCCTCGTAGGCGAGTGCGGGAGTCCCCGCATACGCGCCCACCTCTGCGGGGGCATAGGCAGGCGCAGCGGGCACATAGGAGGAGTCATAGGTGGGAGCCACCAAGGTATTATCGATGAGTTCGCCGTTCTGATAGGTCAGCCCCTCGAAGAGCTGCTTCTTCTCTGCGGGAGCATAGGCGCCGTTCGCCTGCGTCCCGTAAGAGGGCATATCCCCCATGCGCGTGAGGGGCATCCCCGCACGGATGGGTACATAGTCGTTGAGGCGCTGCGCGGCGCTGGGCGCACCGGGCGTCGAAGAAGGAACGACGGGCGCGTGATATTCGGGCTCGTGATAGTCCGAACGGTAGACAGGCTGATAATAATTCTGCTGCGGCGCACTCTGAGGAGCGTACTGCGGCCGATAGTTTTCGGACGGTGCCTGCGGCGCATAGGCGGGTGCAGACATATCGTATGTCTTGAGCGCGGGATCGGCCTGCGCGGGATTGTAAGCCTGCGTGTTGTATGCATACGGTTCCGCCCAGGGTTCGTTCTGCTGCGGTTCGACGAGTTTTCTGTAATTTTCGGAGATCGATCTCCCGTGAAGCTGCGCCGCCTCGTTCTCCTGCTTGCGGTATTCCCTCTGCTCCTCACTCAGTCTTGCGATCTCTTTGTCCAATCCGGGGATGCCTGCCACTTTCGTTGCTCCTTATAGCTTATTCTTTGGTACGAACGTTCATGCCACCTTATTCGGCATCTATCTTTCGTGCGATGCGGAGTTTTGCGCACTTGCTCCGCGAGTTCTGTTCTGTTTCTTCCGCGCTTGCCGTGATGGGCTTCTTGTTGACGAGCTCCACCTCTTTCCTCTTGCCGCATACGCAGACAGGAAGATCCTTCGGGCAAGTGCAGGAGGACTGCAATTCGCGGAACGTCTCCTTCACGATCCTGTCTTCCAGGGAATGGAAGGTGAGGATACAGATCCTGCCGCCCGGTTTCAAGTGCCTGACGAGCCCTTTGATGCACTCCCTCAGTCCCGTCAGTTCTCCGTTCACCTCGATGCGGATGGCCTGAAAGGTCTGACGCGCACAGGCGGGAGAGCGGAATTTCGCGGGGATGCTCTCTTCCACGATATCGGAAAGGGCGCCGCAGGTCGTGATGCGCGATCTTTCCCGCTCCCGGACGATATTTCTTGCGATCGCGCCCGCGAAGCGTTCCTCCCCGTAATCACGGAGGATGCGGAAGAGTTTTTCCTCCGCGTAGTCGTTCACCACATCCTCTGCCGTAAAGCCGGACTGCCTGTCCATTCTCATATCGAGCGGAGCGGATGCCTTCCGGTACGAAAACCCTCTCTCCTCATCATCGATCTGGTGAGAGGAAATCCCGAGGTCCAATAGCACGCCGTCGAGCTTGTCCGCGCCCGCTCGCCTGAGAACTTCCGAATATCTTCGGTAATCAGATTTGAAAAGCTGAAACCTTCCTTCGAAGGGCCTGAGCCGCTCCGAGGCCGCTTCGATCGCCTCCTCGTCGCGGTCGGTGCCGATCAGGCGCACCGTAGGATCGCTTTCGAGGATGGCAAAGGAATGTCCCCCGCCGCCCACCGTGCCGTCGAAATAGACGCCGCCGGGCTTCAGATCGAGCCCCGCGATCACTTCGTCGAGCATCACGGGCCTGTGATAGAAGGGGAGCATAAGTTAGAAGTCCACGAGGGCAAGCGCCTCGTCCATCGAGAGTTCCTCGTTCGCCTTATCGTAAACTTCTTTTGCCCAGATCTCGATATAGTTTCCCATACCGATGGTAACGACTTCCTTTTTGATCTGAGCCGCATTCCGGAAGGCTGCGGGAAGGAGCGTCCTCCCCTGCTCGTCCTCCTGCAGCTGTTCGATCGAAGCCAAGATCTTGCGCTTTGCCGCAAGCAGCTTGGGATCGCCCGAATGGATGTCGTTGAGCTTTGCGACTCTCTCGTCCATCACCTCCTGAGGGTACACCGCGATGCAGCCCTGCGAGCCGATGATGAAGCTGTACTCCTTGCCGAGGCCGGTGCGGAATTTCGCCGGGATGCGTATTCTGTTTTTCGCGTCCATCGCATGACAGACCGTTCCGGTGAAAGCAGCCATCCGTCCTCTCCTTTTAGAAGTCTGAGACCATTATATCACAGGGCCTTTCCCATGTCAACCACTCCTGACCACTTTTTTACTGAAATGTCAAAAAACTTTTCCTCCACCTGTAAAAATCTGACGAAATTCGACCCCGAAACGGGTTGAAAACATTTGTTCATGCTGTAATTTGTTGTATTTTTTTGAGTAATTAAGAAAAATCACCTCATTTTTTGTTTTATACTCACAAGATTGCGTGAAACATTTGTTTGTGGTCAAATCGCCCATTCGGTGGTCAGAAATCCCTACGAGTGGCCGCCCGTCCCTGCCCGCAAAGGAGAGCAGCCGACGCGCCGTTCCGAGGTTTCCGTCAAAGACGGGCGCAGCGTAAAATGCGGCGATCTCTTCCCCCACCAGCGTATAGTGCGTACACCCCAGAACGACGCCGTCGAACTGCCCGCGCGGGAGATGCTCGGCAAGCCGGAGCCTGCTCCCCTCCGTGAGGGAGGCCTCTATGGCGGAGGCGAGCCCGGGCGGAGAAAAGACGGTAAACGCGCATCCCCGTCCGCGGGCGAGCAGAGCGCGGAAGCGGGCGCACCGCGCCGTGCGCGGCGTGACGAGGACAAGCGCCTGTTGACAGCCCGCCCGCTCCGCAAGGCGGACGGCAGGTTCCGTCCCGACGACGGGAAAGGGAAAGGCGCGGCGCATCTCTTCCACGCAGACCGCGGTCGCCGTATTGCACGCAAGGACGGCGGCATCCGCCCCGAGATCCTTGAAAATTTCCAACCCCTCCCGCACATAGGAGGCGATCTCTCGTTCCGTTCTGCTCCCGTAGGGAGCATGGGCGATGTCGGCAAGATAATAATACCGCACGCCGCCGCGCAGTTTCAGGCACGCGGAGAGCACCCCGAGGCCGCCCGCGCCGCTGTCGAACACTCCGATACAGGGCATCCGTTCCATTCTCCCTCCCGTGCAAAAATCCGCGAAAAAATGCGCGAACCCTCGCAAAAACAGTTTACAACCATTGCATTTTATGCTAAAATAGCGGGGATTGAAAACGAACGAAAGGAGATTTACCGTGCCTAATATCAAATCCGCAAAGAAGCGCGTGCTCGTGACCGAGAAGAAGGCAGCGCAGAACAAGATGGTCAAGTCCGCCCTTAAGACGCAGATCAAGAAGTTCATGGCGGCCGTGGAAGCAGGCGATAAGGAGACGGCAAACAAGCTCTATCCCGAGACGGTCTCTGCCATCGATTCCGCTTGCTCGAAGGGTCTTCTTCACAAGAACAACGCGGCAAACAAGAAGGCAAAGCTCGCAAAGAGACTCGCAGCCATCGCGTAACGCAGACGGACAGATAAGCGAAGCGCCCAATAAGGGCGCTTTTTGTGCTGTCATCGCCGCCCTCTCCCCCACCGCGGGAGGGGGCTTTTTCGTGAAAATCACACGGACGCCTCGGACCACACGAAGAACACGGCCTCCGAAGCCGCCCCGCTGCCGCGCAAGCACGCCGAGGCATCTTCCGATAAAAAGGGCGTCAAAGCGCGCACAAAACAAAAGAGGGGCGCCGAAACGCCCCAACGCAAAGAAAAGGGACGCTTGCGCGTCCCCTTCCTGTTATTCGATCGTGATGTGGCTCTCTTCCGCCTTCTTCTTATCCTCCTTGGGGATAAAGACGTTGAGCATGCCGTTTTCATACTTTGCCTTGATCTCGTCCTTGCTGATGTCGCCGACGTAGTAGCTGCGGCTGCACGAGAAGCTCCTCTCGCGGTGGATGTAGTTCTCCTTCTTGCCGCTCTCCTGCTTCTCGCTCTTGTTGACGGAGATCGTCAGATACCCTTCCTTGAGGTCGAGGCGGATGTCGCTCTTATCGACGCCGGGGACCTCCACTTCCATCGTGTAGCCCTCGTCGCTCTCCTTGATATCCGTCCTCATGTACCGCTGCACGTTCCTAGCGTTGAAGCCGTAGAAGCCGGGGAAGAGGTCGTTCATGGCTGCATCAAAGAAGTCGTAGTTATCGCGTTTGGTAAGTTCGTTTTTCATAAAAATCATCTCCTTGTTTCGGGGTATCGGCATCCTTGTCGGTGCCCTTGTCTTTTCGCTTATAATATACCGCTTTTGAAGGCGGCTTAAACAGGTTTTCTGCCCGCCTCCCGAAATTTTTTTTGCAGAAAAAAGCCCCCGTGTTCATTCCATGGGGGCTTGCGCCGGTCTTATAGTCCGGGCGCTTGCGGCGGCTTTTCCTCGCCCTTGACGCCGATGACCTTTTCTGCCTTTTCGAGCGTCTTTTTCACCCAATTCTCGTCCTTTTTGACGTTGATGAAATTGCCGTAGATCTCGTTGACCGTCTCCACAACGGAAAAGGTATTGTCGTACTTTGCTAAAATGTCGCGGAATTCGATGAGCTGGCGCTTATTGACCACGCACAAAAGGAGATCGCGCGAAGTATGGCTGTACGCCCCCTCCGCCTGGATGCGCGTGGCGCTGTGCTTGAGCTTGACGAAGATCTCGCGCTCGATCTCTTCGGTATGCGAGGTGATGATGAGGAACTTATACGCCGACTTCGAGCCCTTGATGATGCTGTTGCCCACCATGCTCGAGAGCAGGCAGTAGAGCATACACAGGCACACGGGCTTGTACTCGTAGAGCATCCCGCCGCTGCCGTCCGGTTCTCCGTAGACGAAATAGGAGACGACGGCGATGATCGCATTGATGGAGAAGTTCACCCAGAAGAAGTTGAGCATCGGGTTCTTTTTGCTGACGAACTTGGCTACGACGTCCGCGCCGCCCGTCGAGGCATTGCGGCGGAAGCTGATGCCGTAGACGTAGCCCCCCACCGCCCCCGCGATGAGGGCGGGGAAGATGGTATCGACGCCCTGCGCGTCGTATTGGAAGGAGGCGATCGCTTCCAGCACGGGCTCCGTCTGCAAGATGAGGAGCGCCGCCGAATAGACGACGGAGAAGATGAACGTCTTGGCGGCAAAGCCCCTGTCGATAAAAAAGAAGGCGAAGAGGCACAAGGGCACGTTGATGATGAGCGAAAAGTACCCGACGGAAAAGCCCGTCTTGTACTCGATCATCGTCGCGATGCCGTTGAAGCCCGCCGGCGCGAACTGATTCTTGACGATGAACAGCATATAGTTGAAGGCAAAAACGACCGCCAGGACGATCATGATGACACAGTCAAAGACCGCGCGGCGCACGAGCTCTCTTTTCATACGCTCCCCCGTGTTTTTTCCCGATTATACCACATTTCCCGCCGCAAATCAAGGGGCATTTTTCAAATTTTCCGCCCTTCCCGGCCTTACATCGCGCAAACGTGCAAAAAAGGCGGAAAAACCGCGAAAAATGTTGCAAAATATGCCTTCAAACAGTTGACTTTTCGGCGCAAATCCACTATACTTCCCACGTTCTTTGTTTAGAAATCGTAAACTTATGGTTTATTTTTATCGTGGTTTTGCAAAACGCGGGCAAAAGTTTGTTTTTACTAAACAAGAGGGCAAAAAAGGAGCGTGAAAGCGTGATAGAACTCGGAAGCAAACTCAAAGAGATGCGCCTTAGGAAAAACCTGACTCAGGAAGAACTTGCAAACCGCTGCGAACTGACGAAGGGATACATCTCGCAGCTCGAAAACGATCTCACGAGCCCTTCCATCGCGACGCTTGCCGACCTTTTAACGGCGCTGGGGAGCGATCTTGCAGACTTCTTCCGTGAAGAGGCGGAAGAAAAGATCGTCTTCACGAAAGAGGAGTACATCGAAAAGCAGTCGGAAGGCATGCTGTGGACGTGGGTCATCCCCAACGCGCAGAAGAACATGATGGAGCCCGTGCTCGTCGAGCTCGAAGCGGGCGCCGAAACGCCCGAAGACGTCCCCCACGAAGGGGAAGAGTTCGGGTATGTGCTCGAAGGGCGCATCGCCGTCGTCATCGCGGGCAGGAGCAAGACGGTGAAAAAGGGCGAAAGCTTTTACTACTCTGCGGGCAAGGCGCACTGCATCGTCAACAAGGGGAAGGGAAAGGCCAGGTTTTTGTGGGTCTCCACCCCGCCCAACTTTTAAGGAAAGACCGCCCCGCGCGCTCCCCTCTATCCTATATATAATATAGGGCGGCCGCAAGGGGCGTTCATGATGAGAGATAACAAGGAGAAAAAATGGCAGAACACATCATCGAACTCAAGAACGTCGTCAAGTATTACGACGACACCCTCGTCATCGACAATGTCAGCTTTTACGTCAACAAGGGTGAGTTCATCACCTTCCTCGGCCCCTCGGGCTGCGGAAAGACGACGACGCTGCGCATGATCGCGGGCTTCGACCTCCCCACGAGCGGACAAATTTTGCTCAACGGCAAGGATATTTCCCTGCTCCCCCCCAACAAGCGCCCCGTCAATACGGTGTTCCAGCGCTATGCGCTCTTCCCCCACCTCAACGTGTTTGAAAACATCGCCTTCGGGCTGCGCTGCAAGAAGGTCGTGAACACTTACGAAAACGACAAGGGCGAACGGTATTCCAAGAAGGAAAAACTCTCCAAAAAGGAGATCGAAGAGAAGGTGAAAAAGGCGCTCGCGCTCGTCGATCTCGAAGGCTTTGAAAAGCGCGCCGTCTCCACCCTCTCGGGCGGGCAGCAGCAGCGCGTCGCCATCGCCCGCGCCATCGTCAACGAGCCCGAAATTCTGCTCCTCGACGAGCCCCTCGGCGCCCTCGACCTCAAAATGCGGAAGGAGATGCAGATCGAGCTCAAAGAGATGCACAGGCGCCTCGGCATCACCTTCATCTACGTCACGCACGACCAGGAAGAGGCGCTCACGATGTCGGATACCATCGTCGTCATGGCGGACGGCGTGGTGCAGCAGATCGGCACGCCCAAGGGCATCTACGACGAGCCCGCCAACGCCTTCGTCGCCGACTTCATCGGCGAGAGCAACATCATCATCGGCACGGTGGTCGCCCCCCGCAAGGTGCGCTTCTGCGGCAAGGACTTCGCCTGCGTCGACGATTTCGAAGTCAACGAAAAAGTAGACGTCGTCATCCGCCCCGAAGACATCGAAATGTGCGCGCCCGAGGAGGGCATGCTCAAAGGCAAGGTCATCTCCGTCGTCTTCAAGGGCATCCACTACGAGATCACGGTACAAGTGGGCAAGTTCGAGTTCGTCATCCAGAGCACGCAGAGCCGCTGCGTCGGGGACGTCATCGGCATGAACATCGCGCCCGATGCCATCCACCTGATGGCGCAGCGCCACACGACGAATATCTTCGACGGCGTGATCACCAAGCGCAACACGGTGGAATTTGCAGAGGGCGAATTCGAGTGCGACGTCACCCAGCTGTATCCCGGCAGCCATCTCGACGAAGAGGAATACCTCATCACGAAGGAGGGCGAAAAGATCGACCTCACGGGCACCGAAGTGCGCGTCGAAGTCTCCCCTGCCGACATCACCATCTCGGACGACGAGAACGCGGGCGGCACGATGGGCCACATCATCTCGATGATCTACAAGGGCGACCACTACCGCCTCATCGTCAGGACGCCCGAAGAGGAGGAGGATTTCGTCCTCGCGACGCCCGACCTTTGGAACGAGAACGACTACGTTTCCGTCGTCATCCCCAAAGATAAAATAAAACTCACCTTGAAGCCTGCGGAGGAAAAGAGATGAAACTTCGTTTCAGCCGCAAGACGCTCGGCATCCCCTATGCCGTGTTCCTCGTGTGCTTCGTCATCATCCCCATGCTCGTGATCGTGTTTTACGCCTTCACGGACGACGAGATGCACTTTTCCTTTGTCAACTTCGGGAAATTCTTTTCCGATCCCACCAAGCTTTCGACCATCGTCTATTCGCTCGTCATCGCGCTTTTAACGACGGCCGTCACGCTCGTCATCGCCTATCCCGTCGCCTACATTTTAGCGCGCAGCAAGATGCAGAAGAAGTACATCCTGCTCCTTCTCTTCGTGACGCCCATGTGGATCAACTTCGTCCTGCGCGTCAACGCTTTGCGCGAAATTTTGGCGTGGGCGGGAATGCTCGGCGAAGCCAACTACTTCAACACCATCCTCGGCATGGTGTACGACTTTCTGCCCTTCATGATCCTGCCCCTTTATACGACGCTCTCCAAGATCGATGGGAGCCTCTATGAAGCGAGCGCGGACCTCGGCGGCAATTCCTTCACGACCTTCACGCGCGTGACGGTGCCCCTCTCCATGCCGGGCGTTTTGAGCGGTATGACGATGGTGTTCCTCCCCTCCATGACCAACTACGTCGTTTCGGACATGCTGGGCAATTCCAAAGTCACGATCATCGGTAAATTCATCGAGACGTACTTCGGCACGGATTGGCACATGGGTTCGATGATCGCGCTCATCCTGCTCGTCATCGTCCTTGCCTCGACGCTGCTGACGGGCGGCTTCCAGTCGGAAAATAACGTAAGGGGGACGACGGTATGATCAAAAAATGCCTGAAAGCCTTCTATGTGGGGCTCATCCTGCTCCTTCTCTACGCCCCCATCCTGCTCCTTGCCGTGTACAGCTTCAACGAGGTGGATACCCTCGGCCCCATGGGCGAGTTCTCCCTCAAACACTATGCAAAGCTCTTTGGCGACCCCGCCATCCTCGAAATGATCGGCAACACCGTCGTTTTGGCGCTCGTAGCCGCCGCGCTCTCCACCGTGCTGGGAACGGCGGGCGCCATCGGGATGTTCTATTCCAAGCGCCGCACGCGCGCCCTCATGAACGGCGTCAATCAGATCCCCGTCATCAACGCGGAGATCGTGACGGCTTTGGCGCTTGCCATCACCTTTGTCGCCATCGGCGTCGGGAAGAGCTATTTCACCCTCGTCGTCGGGCATATGGTGCTGTGCACTCCCTTCGTCGTGCTCTCCGTGCTGCCCAAACTCAAGCAGATGGATCACAGCCTATATGAAGCCGCCCTCGACCTCGGCGCAAGCCCCATGAAGGCGCTCTTCAAGGTGGTGCTGCCCGAGATCGTGCCCGGCATCATTTCGGGCTTCATGCTGGCGATCACCCTCTCGCTCGACGACTACATCATCACGAGCTACTGCAAGCCCTCCACGTTCAGCACCATCTCGACGTACGTCTACAACGCGACGATGAAGGGCAACGTCCACACGGCGGAGACGCTCTCCTCCTTCTGGGCGCTCACCACCGTCATCTTCGTCATCATCCTCATCGTCGTGCTCGCCGCCAACCTGACGGGCAGGAAGAAGCAGGAAAACAAGGGGGAAAAGGCATGAAAAAGCGCATCTTTGCCCTGCTTTCCGCAGCGGCGCTCCTTGTCCCCTGCCTCGCTTCCCTTTCGGCGTGCGGGGAAAACGACAGCATCCTCCTTCGCGTCTACAACTGGGAGGAATACATCGACGAGGGCGGCGAAGGCTCCTATGAGTACGACTACGAAGTCAACGAGGACGGCTCCGCGCCCTCCCTCGTCGAGGACTTCGAAGTGTGGTACGAAGAGACGTACGGCACCCCCGTCACGGTGGAATACTCCACCTTCGGCACCAACGAGGACATGTATAACCAGCTCAAGCTGGGCTATACTTACGACCTTTTGTGCCCTTCCGAATACATGATCATGAAGCTCGCCGCCGAAGATATGCTCGAACCCTATTCCGAGGGATTCTTCGACGAGAGCAACGAGCTCAACTACTATGTGAACAACGTCTCCCCCTTCATCAAGGAGAAGTTCGACTCCAACACGATGGCGGTGGGCAGCGGCGAAGCCAGGTGGAGCGAATATGCCGCGGGATATATGTGGGGCACGACGGGGCTCGTATACAACCCCGAATATATCATTGAAGAACAGCTCGATCTCGGCTGGGCGCTCATGCTCGACGAGTCCGTCAAGGGGAAAGTCACGACCAAGGACAACGTGCGCGATTCCTACTTCGTGGGGCTCGCCATCCTCTTTGAAGAGGAGCTGCTCGACCTCAAGGCCCGCCGCGAGGCGGGAGAGCTTTCGGATGCCGACTACACCGAGCAGGTGACCGATTACATGAACCGCACGGACGAGGAGACGGTCGCCAAAGTGCAGCAGATCTTGCTCGACATGAAGGAAAACCTGTTCGGCTTCGAGACGGATACGGGCAAGCACGACATGGTGACGGGCACCATTTGGCTCAACTTCGCCTGGAGCGGCGACGCCGTGTATGCGATGGACGTCGCGGAAGACGCCGAAGACGGCGAAGGCGCGGTGACGCTCAACTACTACATGCCCGAGGAGAGCGCCAATCTGTGGTTCGACGGCTGGGTCATCCCCAAAGACGAAAAGCGCACCGAGGATACAAAGCACGCCGCAGAGGCATTCGTCAACTTCCTCTCCATGCCCGAAAACGCCGTCCGCAACAGCTATTATATCGGCTACACCTCCGTCATCGCGGGAGATGAGATGTTCGACTACATGGCGGACACCTACTCCGCGGAGGAGGGCGACGAGACGGCGACGGATTATGACCTTTCTTACTTCTTCGGCGAGGGAGACTATGTGATCTCCGCCCCTGCCGAACAGCTTGAAAGGCAGCTCTATGCGCAGTACCCGCCCGAGGAAGAGATGCTCCGCTGCGCCGTGATGGACTACTACGGCGAGAACGACGAGCGCATCAACGAGCTGTGGACGCAGATCAAGGGCGAAACGCTGGACGCCTGGGCGATCGGCGTCATCTGCGCGGCGGTCGTGCTCATCGCGGCCGGCGTCCTCTATATAAAGCTCGGCCCGAAGACCGACTTCTTCCGCCATCGCCCCAAGAAGGGGTACAAAAAGGTGAGCTCCGTACCCGTTTCCTATCAGAAATAATGCGGCAACAAAGAAGCCGCCGCGCGCCTGATTTCGGCGCGCGGCGGCTGTATTTTTTCGGGGCGCCGCGGCTCATGCCGACAAGAGCGGGCAGACGCAGACCACATATGACCAACTGTGCCTTATCCACTTGCCGCCCCTGTGTAAGGGGGTGAGCCGCGCATGATACGCATCGCCACGGAGTGGCGTGCGCGCGCGGCGAACTGAGATTTTTGCCATTGTGGGCAAAAACCATGACCGAGGCGGCGTTTCCCTTGCGCCGCCGAGACTGTGGCAGACGAGAAACGAGCCTGACGGAAGGGTTGTCATGCCCGCGCGGCGACATAGGCTCCCTTGTGTAAAGGGAGCTGTCACGAAGTGACTGAGGGATTGTTATCAAAACGAAGCCCTGATTTTAACAATCCCCCCTTGATCCCCCCTTTGCACAAGGGGGGCAAGGAATAGAGATAGCCTCGCTACACACTTCTCCCCCCAATTCGGTTCTGCTCATCAGCAAAGTCTCTCTTGAACCCCGCGACTATCGCGGGGTTTTCATTTGCACAAAAAAACGGCGCTTAAAAAGCGCCGTAAAAAACAAAACCCCATATATCGGCCCTCACAAATCGGCACAATATACAGAGTTTCATGGTGGGAACGGCAGAACTCGAATCTGCGACCTCTTGCATGTCAAGCAAGCGCTCTAACCAACTGAGCTACGCCCCCGTAACAAGAACGTGACTATCATACGAAATATTCCCGTTTTTGTCAAGCAGAATTTGAGCTTTTTGCGAAAAAAATCACGAAAAAACGAGATTTTCCTCACAGAACTTTCAAAGCCCTTCGTTCAGTCGTAGAGCTCGGGCTTGGTGCTGCGCGCAAACAGGCGGGAGATCGCCTCGCGGCAGCGCGCGCCGTCGTCGCCCGGCTCGCCGTAGCAGACCGTATGCACCGCCTCGGTGATGGGCAGCTCCACATGATACTTCTTCCCCAAAACACACATGGCGGCGGAAGTCGTCACGCCCTCCGCAAGCTTTTCGAAGCGCTGCCCCTTTGCGAGCATCTCGCCGTACTTGCGGTTGTGGGAATAGGGGGAAAAGAGCGTCGTTTCATAGTCGCCGAGGTGCGCAAGCCCGTAGGCGGAGCGCTCGTCCCCTCCCATCGCCTTGATGAGGCGGGCGACTTCCCGCGCGCCGCGCGACATGAGCGGGCCTTTCAACGGCACGCAGACGACGTCTAAAACGCCTGCAGCGATGCCCATCACGTTCTTGGCAGCCGCGCCGATCTCGGTGCCGAGAAGATCGCTCCCGTAATAGAAGCGGATGAGATCGCTGCGGAAGGCATCGACGAGCGACACTTTGAGCTTTTCATTCTCCGAATCGATGACCATGCAGTTGGGGATGCCCTGCACGAAGCTCTGGATGTGCCCGGGTCCCACCCAGACGGCGATCTTATCGGGCGAGACGCCGCTCTCGACTAAAATTTCCGAAAGGCGTTTACCCGTCTCCACTTCGATGCCCTTCATGCACAGCACGAAGACTTTCTCGGAAACGGGGTACTTCATGATGCGCTGCATGAACCCGCGCAGCCCCTGCGAGCTGATGGAGATGACGACGACCTCCGCGCGTTTCACCGCAAATTCGAGATCGCACGAGAGCGTGATGCGCTCGTCGAGCGTGACATATTCATTCCTGCCCGTTTCTTTGAGCACGCGGTAAGAGGCATCCTCCTCCGGGCCCCAAGAACAGACGTCGTTGCCCTGTTGGGCGAGATACCAGGCGATGAAGGAACCCCAGCGCCCGCAGCCTAAGACAGATATCTTCATAGTCGTTAAATTTCCTTTCGTTCGATGAGGGCGCGCGACAGCGTCACCTCGTCCGCATATTCGAGTTCCGAGCCGATGGGGATGCCCCGCGAGAGGCGCGTCACCGTGACGCCGAGCGGCTTTAAGAGCTTTGCGATATACATTGCCGTCGCCTCGCCCTCGACATCGGGGTTGGTCGCCATGATGACTTCGGAAACGTTCCCCTCCTGCACGCGGGATAAAAGCTCGCGGATGCGGATGTCGTTGGGGCCCACGCCGTTCATGGGGTCGATGACCCCGTGCAGGACGTGATACACCCCCTTGAATTCGTGCAACTTTTCAAGGGCGATGACGTCCTTCGGCTCTTTGACGACGCAGATGACGGAAGGATCGCGCGAGATACAGATGTCGCACACCTCCCCTTCCGTAAAGTTGCCGCAGATCTTGCAGAAGTGCACGCGCTGCTTGACGCCGAGGATGGCATCCGCAAAGGCGCGCGCCTCCCCTTCGGGCATCGAGATGATGCGGTAGGCGTACCGCTGCGCCGTCTTCTGCCCGACGCCGGGGAGCTTGGTAAATTCGTTGATGAGCCTGCCGATGGGCTCGATGAAGACTTCCACTTAAAGAAGCCCCCCCATGCCGCCGAGGCCGCCGAATTTTCCCATCTTCTCTTCGAAGACGGCGTCCGCCTTCTTATAGCCGTCGTTGATGGCGGCAAGGATGAGGTCTTCGAGCATCTCCTCGTCCTCGGGGTCGATGACCGACTTATCGATCTCAATGCCGTCGATCTTCTTCTTGGCGTTCATATACACGACGACGGCCTCGCCGCCCGCCGTGCCCACGATCTCCCAATCGTCGAGGAGCGCTTCTGTTTCGCGCATCTCCTCCTGCATCTTCTGCGCCTGCTTCATGAGGTTCTGCATCCCCTGAGCGCCGCCCATGCCGCCTCTATATCCTGCCATATTTCTTATCTCCTTTTATAATAAAATCAAAATTTATCCGAAAGTATCGATCGCATCGCGCCTCATTGTTTTTAACAATTATCAGATGAGATCGCAAATTTCATCATAATACAAGCTCTCATAAATATCGTGAAGAAAATAGACATCATGCTCAAACAATTTAAGCCGCTTATACGAGTCAAGCGACGTACTCTCGCGAAACTCCTGCGTCAGATATTGCGTAAGCTCAGAATCCTGATACTCGTCGAAATCTTCTTCATAAACAAAACGATAGTAAAACCGCGGCGATCCTATCTCACCTTGTCCGCTCACTTCATGATCAACTCCGCCGCTGAATTTACGGAATTCCGAATACAGATCTCTGCGTTCTTCCGCCGTCATCCTTTCCAGACGCGAACCCATCTCCCCGTATTTCGGATCGTTTTTGAGATACTTCACGATCAACGGGATCAGTTGCTTATAGACATCCTGACGGATAGATAAGTCTCCCTCATGCTGACAGACATATACCAGGTATCTTCCGTCTTGATCCGTCAGGATATAGTCATCCACACCGTCAAAGTCGATCTCTGTATCTATCATAGTTCCATTCGCCGCCTGAATGGTAATTGTATGCGAAGTTCCCGTACTGATTGTAAATCCACGGTTTAGCAGGTATCTTTTGGTTTCCTCGTCAACGGGAAGCATTCGATAGCTATTTTTCCAATCCCCAGGCAGCTTTTCATAGTCCCCGTCCCAATCCTTGGGTGTTTTGATATCCCCGGGCATCAAAAGTCCGATCGGATCAAAAATCTTTAATGGCGCGCGAGGCGCATTCAAAATACAGGGAGGAAGCGCGTCGTTCGGATAATACAGACGGAAATATAATGTCTTTGCTTCTTTCAAAAGCATTTCATAGTAGTCTTTTGCATACTCTCCTAACAACGCATCAACCGCAGTGGATGTATAAAATGCATCTTCCTTGCTATTTTCATAACGGAAGTTTGTTTTTAACATAATTCCTCCTTCCCGATCGCCCCCTTTTGTGCTTAACTTTTCATAGCCGATCTTATTTGATCTCGATGGGGTAATCGGGAAAATCCCGTTTGAGCTGTTCCGCCGCATTCACAGCCTTCGGCGCGTCTGCGCCCTTCAAGCGCACGTCGAAGTCGGTGACGCCGACCTGCGCGAATACCTCCGCCATCACGGCGCGGTGCTCCGCGCGGGCGAGCGAGCGGGCGACGGTGCCGCTCTCCGTATAGAGCACGAGCGTGCCGCCCTCGAAGACGGGCATGAGGTCGGAACACATCGTGAACAGGACGCCGTTGCGGCTCGTCTTTCTCAGCGTGCGCACGAACTTGCCGAATGTGACCTCCGCGCCTGCTGCTGCCGCAGGGGCTCCTGCCGGAGGGGCAGCTGTTGGCTTAGGCGCCTGGACGGGCGCCGCTGCCGGAGGGGCAGCTGCGGGTTTAGCTGCCTGGACGGGCGCCGCGGCTTTTTTGGGCGCGGGCTCGTCTGAAAAGTACGCCTCTTCGAAGACGGGCTCTTCGTCGGGGAAGGGGGGCTCGTCCTCATATCCTCCCGCTCCTGTTCCTGCCGGAGGGGCAGCTGTTGGCTTAGGCGGTTGTACGGGCGCTGCTGCCGCAGGGGCAGTTGTAGGCTTAGGCGCTTGGACGGGCGCTCCTGCCGGAGGGGCAGCTGTGGGCGCTGCCACTCCCCGAGCCACCTTCTGCACCCCCGAAGCCGCCTGCGCCGAAGGAGCCGAAAAAGCACCCTCCTGCAGCTTGCGCTCCAACGCGTTGAGGCGCACCAGAAGCGCGTCCGTGCTCATGTCCTCTTCGGGGAGGGCGATGCGCATGACCGCCGTCTCGAGGCACACGCGCGGCGAGGAGACAAAGCGCATGTCCGTCTCCGCCTTGGCAAGCACTTCGGTGGCGCGGAGCACCGCCCTGCCGTCCGCCTTCTCGGCGACCGCCTTTAACGTTGCAAACTGCTCTTTGGGAAGGGACAAGAGCTTTTCCGCCGTGCGGCAGGTCTTTGCGACGGCGATGCGGTTGAGCTGCGCCATCAGATCTTTCAGAAGCACGCCCACCGACTTGCCCGCCGAGAGGATGCGTTCCACCCCTTCAAGCGCCGTCGGCATATCGGAGAGGAGCAGCGCTTCTGCAAGGGCGAGCGTTTCGGAAAAGTCCGCCGCCCCCAACACCTCGGAGACGCCCCGATAGGTGAGCTTGTCCTCATAGGCGATACACATCTCGGCGATGGAGAGCATATCGCGATCGCTCCCCGCGCCCGCACGGGCGATGGCGGAGACCGCCTCTTCCTCGTATTCCTTCCCCATGCCGTCGAGGATGCGCTTCAAGTGCGTTTCAAGGTCCTCTTCGGGGATGAGCTTGAAGTCGAGGCGCATACAGCGGGAGAGGATGGTCGCGGGGATCTTGTGCGGCTCGGTGGTCGCCAAAATGAAGATGGCGTGGGCGGGCGGCTCTTCGAGCGTCTTTAAGAGGGCGTTGAAGGCGCTGTCCGTGAGCATATGCACCTCGTCCACGATATACACTTTATATTTCCCCGAAACGGGCGGATACTGCACCTTTTCGCGCAGATCGCGCATTTCGTTGACACCGTTGTTGGAGGCGGCGTCGATCTCTAAAATGTCGAGACTGCCCTCTGAAAGCGCGCGGCAGACGGCGCACTCGCCGCAGGGCGAGCCGCTTACGGGATGTTCGCAGTTGACGGCGCGCGCAAAGATACGAGCGATGGTCGTCTTGCCCGTGCCGCGGGGGCCCGTAAAGAGATAGGCGTGCCCCACCGCGTTTTGTTCGATCTGATTCTGAAGTACTTTGACGACGTGCTCCTGCCGCACCATTTCCCCGAAGGTCTGCGGGCGGTACCGCCGATAGAGAGACGTATGCATGCTCCCCTCCCGTTGAGCTGGAATGCGGCAAACCTTGCCGCGGCCGAGGCGCACGCGTCAGCGCGCGTCCCCCTGATAGACTGTCTGTAATTTTCGCTTGGCGCGCGAGAGCGCGTTGTCGATGCTCTTGACACTCTTCCCCGTCGCCTCGCAGATCTCCGCATAGCTCATGCCTTCGAGATACATGATGACCACGCGGAATTCGAAGTCGGAAAGCTCCTTCATGAGGCGGCGGCGGAATTCGCGCTGCGCCTCGCCCTCCAAGATCATATCCTCGGGCGAGCCTTCCTCCGCCCTGTCTCCCAAAGCGGGATCGAAGAGGGAGACCGATTCGTTGAGCGGCACGTTCTTGCGGCGGGCGGAGCGCTTGACGGCGTCTAAAATATGCCGCCGCACCAGAAGATAGGCGAAATTTTTGAAGCTCTTGCCCTCTTCGGGGCGGTATTCGCGGACGGCGGCATACAGCCCGATCATGCCTTCCTGCACGAGATCGTCCGTCTCCCCGCCCGCAAGGAAGAAGCGGCGCGCATGGGCGCGCACCGTCCCCGCATAGCGGCGCAGGAGTTGTTCCGTCGCCTCCGCATCCCCCCGCTGCGCCCGTTCGACGAGCGCTTCGTCACGTTCCGAGTCTTGCACGCACCACCTCGTAAGCCGCGATCCCCAGCGCCACCGAGGCGTTGAGGGAATTGACTTTGCCAAAGAGGGGCAGAGAGAGGACTTTATCGCACGTCTCGCGCGTGAGGCGCTTGACGCCGCTGTCCTCCCCGCCCACGACGAGGGCGACTTTGCCCTTTAAGTCGCAATCGTAGATGCTCTCGCCGCCCGCTTCCAAGGCGTACACCCAATAGCCGCGGCTTTTCAGCGTCTCGATGGCGGCGTTCAGAGAGGCGACTTTGGCGACCTTCATATGTTCGGCGGCGCCCGCCGAGATGCGCACGACCGCCTCGGTGACGCTCGCCCCGCGCGCTTTGGGGATGACGACGCCGTCCGCCCCCGCGCACTCCGCCACGCGGAGGATGCTGCCCAAGTTATGCACGTCCTCGATGCCGTCGCAGAGGATGACGAGGCTGCTCTCCTTCTCGGAGAGGATGTCGTAAAGATCGGCGTATTCGTAGTCTGTCGTGAAGGCGATGACGCCCTGATGGCGCTTTTCGCGGCTTTCTCTATCGAGCGCCTCTTTCGTGACGAACTGCACGCGGATGCCCTTCTCGCGCGCCATCGCAAAGATGCGCCCCAAAGAGCCCTGCGCGCCGCGCTCCAGCAAGATCTTTTCGATCGTCTTATCCGTCTTCAAAAGTTCTAAAACGGCGTTCCTGCCTTCCGTCTTCATACATCCTCCTTGTCGGGCAGGAAGAGCTCCCGGATGCGCTCCGTCTGCCCCGTGAGATAGAGATAGCCCAAAAGCGCCTCGAAGCCCGTCGAGCGCACATAGTCGGAGACCGTTGCGTTCTTGCTCTTCGTCGCCTTTTTGGCGTTCCTGCCGCGGCGGTAGACCGCCTCCTCCTCTTCGGTGAGAAGGGGCAGCATCCGCTCGAGCGCGCCGCTCTGCCCGTGCGCCGAGACGATCTCCGCCGCTTTCCTGTTGAGCTCGTTCGCCTTGGCGGCGCTGTTTTGCGCGAGCTCGGTACGGACGAGCAGCGTATAGGCGGCGTCGCCCACAAAGGCGAGCACGACGGGATTCATAAGGCCTGCCCTCTCCCTGGAGAGGGGCTCGGAAATTTCAAACATACACGATGATTATACCATATTTATGCCCGTTTGACAAGCGTTCCCCGCGTCATTTTCCGCTGCCGGCCGAGGCCCGCCGCAAACGGGAAAAGCGCCGCGCAAAAAAACGCAAAAAGCGCTTTCACTCCCCGCCCCAAACGCTTGCCTTTTGCGCAAAATCGGCTATAATAATTTGCGGAAAAAACGCCGCCCTTTCACGACAGACGACCGCTTGAGCGGGCGGCAAAGAGAGAATACACTATGCAGGCATTTGAAATCTTGCTTCCCCTTGCGCTCATCCTGTGCCTGAGCAAGCTCATGGGTCTCGGCGCACACCGCATCGGCATGCCCGCCGTCATCGGCATGCTGCTCGCGGGCATCCTCATCGGCCTCCTCGAATACATCCCCTGGGAGCCCCTTCAAAACCTCCTGTTTGCAGACGAGATGGTGTTCATCCTCTCTGTCATGAGCAAGATCGGCGTCGTGCTCATCATGTTCTCGGCAGGGCTGACGACCGATCTCAAACAGCTCAAGCAGACGGGCGCCGCTTCCGTCGTCATCACGACGCTGGGCGTCCTTGTCCCCATGTTCTTCGGCTGGCTGGTCTCCTCCCTCTTCTTCGGGTTTGAAAACGTCCTTTCCAACCTCTTCTACGGGGCGATCCTGACGGCGACCTCCGTCTCCGTTACCGTCGCCGTCTTGAAAGAACTCGGAAAGCTCGACGGAAAAGTGGGAACTTCCATCGTCGCGGCGGCAGTCATCGACGACGTCCTCGGCATCGTCATCCTCTCCGTCCTCACGGGCTTTGCCTCGGGCGGCGAAGAGGCGGGCTGGGATTGGTTCCACCCCAACGCGGGCATGACGACCGTCAAGATCGTCGCTTTCTTCGTGGTCGCCATCGCCGTCGGCGTGGGCTTGAGAAAGCTCTTCAACATCATGGAGCGCCGCGCGCCCCACAACCGCCGCGTGCCCATCCTCTCGCTTGCCGCCTGCTTCGTATATGCCTATACGGCGGAAAAGCTCTTCGGCGTTGCCGACATCACGGGCGCGTACATCGCGGGCATCCTGTTGGGCGGCACCCTTGCGGAGACGCCCTACGTCGAGTCGAAGGTAGACACGATGGGATACCTCTTCTTCTCCCCCATCTTCTTTGCCAACATCGGCATCGCGAACATCGAATATTTCAGCCGCATCACGCCCGCCTTCCTCGCGTTCGGGCTCGTATATGTGGCGGCGGCGCTCCTCGGCAAGCTCATCGGCTGCGGGCTGGGCGCAAAACTCTGCCGCTTCTCCTTCCGCGATTCCCTGCGCGTGGGGCTCGGCATGATGGTGCGGGCGGAAGTCGTCCTCATCTGCACGGAACGGGGCGTCGCGAGCGGGCTCGTCGCGCCCGAAGTCTTCCCCTTCGTCATCCTCATCATCCTGCTCTCCTCCATCCTCACCCCCATCGGGCTTAAACTTTCCTATAAAAGTGAAGAAAAGAACATGCTGCATCCCCCGCTGCAGCCGCTGCAGTAAAGGCCGAAACCGACCGATCTTACACGGCATCACGGCCGTTTCGAGTGCGCCGCAAAGTTTATTCGCTTCAAGAATGGCTCCCGCCAAAATACGGGAGCCATTCATCATATTGTATATTTATTTCTATATTATGCCACGCATAGTACTATTCACGCAGCCGTTTTTCAGAGAAGCGACCGTCTGACGGCCTGCAAATAGCCGGAATAGAGCTCGTTGAAGCGGGCTTCATCGGGAGAGGGCGCGAAGAGCCGTTCCCTGACGCGCAATTCGGACGCCGTCTTTTCGTCGGCAAGCCCCAGCGCACAGGCGCACAACAGCGCCGCCCCCAAAGCCGTACTTTCCCGTTCCATAGGCCGGTCGACGGGGATATGCAGGACGTCCGCCTGGAACTGCATCAGAAGGGCGTTCGCGGAAGCTCCCCCATCGCATTTGAGGCAGGAAAGCCGGATGCCGCTGTCCTGTTCCATGCAGTCGGCGAGCTCCTTCGCCTCATAGGCGATGCTTTCAAGGACCGCCCGCACGAGATGCGCCCGCGTGGTGCCGCGCGTGATGCCCGAAAACAGCCCCCTGCAGTCGCTCCGCCAATAGGGCGCGCCCAGCCCCGTGAAGGCGGGCACAAAGTAAACGCCGCCCGTATCGGGCACGGAGGACGCGACAAGTTCGCTCTCGGCGCTCGAAGAGATGAGCCCGAGCCCGTCGCGCAGCCATTGGATGCCGCTGCCCGCATTGAAGGCGCTCCCCTCGAGGGCATAGCGCGCCTTCCCGCCAAGCGTATAGCCGATGGTCGAAATGAGCCCGCTTCGGGAGCGCACGCACCGCTCCCCCGTATGGAAGAGCATAAAGAGCCCCGTGCCGTAAGTTACTTTGCAGTCGCCGCGCGCGATGCACCCCTGTCCGAAGAGCGCCGCCTGCTGATCGCCGGCGCACCCCGCGATCGACACTTTTGTATTCCCGAGCACCGTTTCCCCCATGCGCGCATCGGAAGAGCGTACCTCGGGCAAAATGCTGCGCGGGATAGAGAAATAGCCCAAAAGCTCCTCATCCCACGAAAGCGTATGGATGTTGAAGAGCATGGTGCGGGAAGCGTTGGTGTGGTCGGTGACAAAGCTCTTCCCCTCGGTGAGGCGGAAGATGAGGAAACTGTCGACGGTGCCTGCGAGAAGGCGCCCGCGGGAGAGCAGCTCGCGCGCTGCAGGGACGTTGTCCAAGATCCAGCGGATCTTGCTCGCCGAAAAATAGGCGTCCATCGGGAGGCCCGTCTTTTCGCGGATGCTTTCGCGCATTTCGGGCGGAACGGCGGCGCAGAAATCGCTCGTACGGCGGCACTGCCAGACGATGGCGGGCGCGACGGGCTCCCCCGTCTCCCTGTCCCAAAGTACGACGGTCTCGCGCTGATCGGCAATGCCGATGCCCGCAATCGACTCCTCTCCCACGGCGCTCTTGCAGCTGTTCAGTACATACGCCGCCTTGAAGAAGATCTCGCTCGCGTCCTGCTCCACCCAACCGCTTTGCGGGAAGTTCTGGCCCACCTCCTGCTGCGCCGTGAAGATGAATTTCTTGGCGGCAAGGTCATAGACCATCGCCCTGACGCTCGTCGTTCCCGCATCGAGCGCAATGATATACTTTTTCATGCGTTCCTCCTGAAAAAATGCCCGCCGCCCGTTGTTCTCGGGCCGCGGGCGCCGCTGTTTTGCGGTTCAGATCATTTTGAGAATGTTCTCATAGATGCGCGCATCGGCGTCGAGAAAGGTATCGAAGACGATCTTCATCCTGTTTTCGGGATGGCGCAGTTTCCAATTGACGGCGACCCCGGCCGCGATCTCCGCAGCTTCCTCGCGCGGGAAATTGAATACGCCCGTCGAGACGCAGCACACGGCGATGTTTTTGCAGCCCGCCTCGTCCGCAAGGTCAAAGACCGAATTATAGCAGGAACGAAGCTGCGAGCGCTGCTCGTCGGAGATCTCCCGCCCCACGCGCGGCCCAACGGTATGGATGACATATTTGGCGGGCAGATTGTACGCCCGCGTGAGCTTGGCGTCCCCGATCTCTTCCTCATGCCCCTGCATGGAGATGAGCCTGGCGCAGTCCGCCCTCAGCTGCATCCCGGCAGCGGAGTGGATGACGTTGTCGATGCAGCTATGGGCAGGCAGAAAGCAGCCGAGAAGGGATGCGTTGCCCGCATTGACGACGGCATCCGCATCGAGGCGGGTGATGTCGCCGTGCCAATGCGCGATGTTATACCTGATCTCGGGGATGTCGTCCGTTCTGACGATCCCGCGCTCCACGCTCTCCGTCCAGAAGAGGACGTCCTGATCCGCCAAAATTTCGGGCGGCACGGGCAGCGGGTTGCGGGTATTCATGTACTCGCGGATAACCCTGCGCTTGCGTTCGTAGGTAGAACTGAACGCCGCGATCATGCCGCGTTCCCGCAGCAGAAATTTGAGGATGCGGTCGCACCGCTCCATCTTTTCCTCCTCGCTCTGGGCGAGGGCGGGACGGGGATAGGGCGTTAAGTCGAATTCGCGGCGGTATTCTTCAAACGCAAGTCCCATCGTTACTTCCTCTCGCGGTTGTAGTTGATGAGGCAGCCCGCAAGCAGGATAGCGCGCTCGTCGGGCGTGAGCGTACCGACTTCGAGCACGATGTCGTGCGCCTTCCCCTCCGAGATGACTTTGGCGACAAAGCGTTCCTCGCCGCCCGCAAGCAGTTCGCGCACGTTCGCGATATAGACGAAGTCGCCCACTTTGAGCTCAAATTTTTGCGCCGTGAAGGGCAGCATCCCCCAATTGATGAGGTTGGAGCGGTAGCGCTTGGTGGCGTACTGTTTGCAGATGTTGGCAACGCCCCCCAAAACGCGCTGGCAAGACGCCGCCTGTTCGCGCGCCGAGCCGTCGCCCGGGGAATTGCTGACGACGACGCTGCCGTAGATCGTACCCTCCTCGGGCCGGAAGGCGCCGAGCGCCGAGAGGACCTCTTCGGGGAGAACGCCCGCCTCGCGGCGGGAAAGCTCGTCTTTCTGCACGGCTTTTGCGCGCCCCACATAGGAAGGATCTTTGCGGGAGAGCGTGAACTCCGAAAGCTTCAAGGGGTTGGAACGGTAAGAGGACGTCTCGCCCGAGGGGATGAGCTCGTCCGTCGTCGTCACGGGATCGGTGAGGACGGAGACGACGCGCATCAGAAGGTGCTTGCCGAGCGCAATCTGTTCGGGCCAGTCGGCGATGTTGGGGCCGTAGACGAGCGCCTCTTCGGGCTTTGCGTTGCCCCACCCGTGATAGACGCGGTTCTTGTAAATGGAGCCGTCAAAGCGGTACTTTTTGATACGGCGCGAATAGTCGAGATCGAGCGCCGAGGTGAGCACGCCGCCGTTTGCCGCCGTCGCCGCGATGGAGCGGGCGTCCATGAGCGCCACCGCCGCAAGCTGCCCGTCTTTGGGGCGGCTGCCTTCGCGGTTTTCGAAGTTGCGCGTCGTGTGGCGGATGGAGAGCCCGTTGTTGGCGGGCACGTCCCCCGCGCCGAAGCAGGGGCCGCAGAACGCCGTCTTGACGATCGCCCCCGTCTCCATGAGCATGGAAGTATAGCCGTTCTCCGTCAGGCCCTTATACACGGGCTGAGAGGAAGGATAGACGCTGAAAGAAAAGTCGGTACCGATAGTTTTGCCGCGCAAAATTTCGGCGGCTTCGGCGATGTTTTCGTACATACCGCCCGCGCAGCCCGCGATGATGCCCTGGTCGACGTAGACTTTGCCGTCTCTCACTTTGTCGGTAAGGGTGAAGCTATTATCGCCCTTGATCTTCCTGCCCTGCGCCTCGACCTTTGCAAGGATCTCGACGGGGTTTTCGAGAAATTCGCGGATGGTGTAGGCGTTGGAGGGGTGGAAGGGAAGCGCGATCATGGGCTCGATCCGGGAAAGGTCGATGACGACCGCCGCATCGTAATAGGCGCCCTCGCGGGGCTTGAGCTCGCGGTAGTCCTCCTCCCTGCCGTGCAGAGAGAAGTACTCCTTCGTCTTCTCGTCCGTCTGCCAGACGGAGGAAAGGCAGGTCGTCTCCGTCGTCATAACATCGATGCCGTTCCTGAAATCCATGGAAAGGTTGGCGATGCCGGGACCGACGAATTCCAAGATCTTATTCTTGACGAAGCCCTTCGAAAAAGTCGCCTTGACGAGGGCGAGCGCCACGTCCTGCGGGCCGACCCCCTTCCTCGGCTTGCCTTTCAGGTACACGGCGACGATCTGCGGGCGCGCGACGTCGTAAGTCTGCTTTAATAGCTGCTTGGAAAGTTCGCCGCCGCCTTCGCCGATCGCGAGCGTGCCGAGCGCGCCATAGCGGGTGTGCGAGTCGGACCCGAGGATCATTGCCCCGCACTTTGCCGCCGTCTCGCGCATATATTGGTGGATCACGGCAAGATGGGCGGGCACATAGTCGCCGCCGTACTTCTTCGCCGCCGAAAGCCCGAAGATATGGTCGTCCTCGTTGATGGTGCCGCCCACCGCGCACAGCGAGTTGTGGCAGTTGGTGAGCGTATAGGGAATGGGGAACGCCTCAAGGCCGCTCGCCTTGGCGGTCTGGATGATGCCGACATAGGTGATGTCGTGCGAGGCGAGCGCGTCGAAGCGAAGGCGGAGCGCCTCGTCCGTACCGCTGTTGTGCGCCTTCAGAATGGAATAGGCGATGGTGCCTTTGACGGCCTCTGCCTTCTTGTCGGACGTCATGAACGCCTGCGACTCCTTGACGAGCCGTCCTTCCATGAGATAGACGCCCTGTCTGATGAGTTTTACCATATCGTTTCCTCCTCGGGTAAAAGTCGAAATTATAATTATTATATCAATTTTTACGTCTCTTTTCAAGTGTTCGCCCCGAAGAAACGCAAATTCGGGACGGTTTTTTTGCTTTTCGGGAAAAACCATTGCATTTTGCGCCGCGATGCCTTATAATATCTGCATGAACGAAAATAAGCGCTATCCCTTTTCTTTCACGCCCCTCATGCTCGCGCTCTTCTGGGCAGGGCTTCTTCTGTGCCTTGCGGGCTTTGCCCTCACCGTGTGGCGCTTCGCCGCCTTTCTGATGGACGGCGGGCTCTCCCCCTACGGCTGGGCGCAGTATGCGCTGCTGTTTTTCGCCTGCCTCGTGCTTTCCGTGCTCCTCATCTCCATGCTGGTACGTTCGCAGTACGTCATCGGAGAAAAGCACATCCTCCTGCAATTGGGGATCATCCGCATCAAATATCCCTTAAAGGATCTCAAACACATCCACCTCTTCCGCGGGAGCCGGAAGCTCGCCCTCTACTTCGAAGGCGAAAAACCGAGCTATGCCGCCGTCGTCATCAAGAGTTCCCTCTTCGACGAATTTGTGCAGGAACTGCTCTCCCGCTGCCCTTCGGCGGAATTTTCCTTTTCCACCCCCGAAGAGGAGAACGAGGAAAAAAAGAAAAAGAAGTAACAGCGCGCCAAAAGCGCAGGACCCGCCGAAGAGGCGGGTCTTTCCCTTTCGCAGAGGGCTTTGCGCCCCTTTTTTGCGCGCTCCCAAACGTCGGCATCAGAATGCGTCCTTCCTTGTCTTGCTCCATTTTTTGGCGATGAAGCGCATCTTCCACGAGAGCGGCAGGAGCGCCGTCGAAGCGTGCATGAGCTTGTTCCAGAAGCCGAGGACGGGCGAGCGTCGGTTTTTCCGGACGGCGTTAAGGCTCTTTCTTGCCACGGCGTCGGGCGGGAGCGCCGCAAGTTTCCCCCACAGCCCCTGCGTGCGGATGTTCTCTTTGACGTCCTCGCGCGTGGGGATGGCGCCGGGCTGCACACAGGTGACTTTGGCGCGCCCGTGAAGCTCGGTGCGGAGCGCCGCCGCAAACTGCCACAGCGCCCTCTTTGCGGCGCTGTAAAGGGCAAAATAGGGCATGGGATAGAGGCCCGAAACGCTCCCCACGAACAGCAGCTCGGGGACGCCCTCGCCGCGCTCCAGAACGGCGCGGGCAAGCGACACCGCCCCTTCGAAGTTGGCGCGCGTCTGAAAGGCGATCTTTTCTTCGGTGTATTCTTCGAGCGGCTTCTGGATATCCGCCCCCGCCGCATAGACGAGGCGGCAAAACCGCACCTTTTCGCGCTCAAACTCTGCAAAAAGGGCGCGGCGGGAACTGTTGTCTGCAAGGTCGCACACCGCCGTCCGGACGGGAAGGGCGGGATGGCTGTGCAGCAGCTGTTCGCGAAGGACTTCGAGTTTTTGCGCGCTCCTGCCCGTGAGATAGAGCGGCTGAGAGCGGCGGGCGAGCTCTTTCACGAACGCCCCGCCCAATCCCCCCGAGGCGCCCGTGACGAGCGTATATAAAATCTCCATATCGATCTCCAAAACAGCCCGAAGCAGAAAGCCGAAGCTCCCGACAAAGGGCTTGACAGCATTATATCTGTCTCTTATACACATCTGACGCTGCCGACG
>ENA-OYZE01000064-OYZE01000064.1-human-gut-metagenome-genome-assembly--contig:-NODE-64-length-54567-cov-8.674861_pt1 | contig 54567 bp, 46 predicted proteins | sample MGYA00243259_ERZ653469 | MGnify/ENA primary metagenome ERZ653469 (study PRJEB26926, sample SAMN06164913) | human gut metagenome | biome: ENVO:00009003; feature: ENVO:2100002; material: ENVO:00002003...
CCTTCGAGGCGTTCCAAACCGAACCCCGCCCGCCCGATCAGGCGCATCCCGCAGTCGGAGAGCCCGCCGAAGCCCAGGATCTCGCCCTTGTGCAGCTGTAAGCTGAAGTGTTTGATGGGGCCGACGGACACATCCCTGAATTCGAGGGCGACTTCCTCGAGATGGGAGGTATCGTAGTCTTCGCGGTAATACGCGTTGCCGATGTCGCGGCCGACCATCATAAACCTGATCTTTTCGACGAGCTTTTCGCGCTTTTCTTCGTCCTTCGCCTGCGCGAGCTCCTCCTCGTCGAGCGTTCCGATGATGTTGCCGTCGCGCAGCACGGTGAGCGTCGTACACTGCTCGAGGATCTCGTCCATATCGTGGGAGATGAACACCACCGTCCTGCCCCTGTCGGCCAACGAGTGCATGAGCTTGTAGAGGATCTGCCTGCCGTCGAGAGAGAGCGCCGTCGTCGTTTCGTCCACGACGAGAATGACGGTATCTTCGGTAACGCAGCGCACGATCTCCACGAGCTTTCTGTCCTCGAAGGTATAGTTCGCGATCTGATCGGACGCCTTGATGCGGCCGAGCCCGAACGAATCGAGCAGCTCCTGCGCCGCGGCGTTGAGCTTCTTCATGTTGATGACGCCGAACTTGCCGAACTCGGACAGCCTGCCCGCAAATATGTTCTCCGCCACGGTACAGCCCGCCACGGTATTTGCCTCCTGCAAGATCATGCAGACGCCCTTCTCCTGCGCCCAGGCCATGGAGAGCGGCTTCCACGGCTCGCCGTTGTACTTCATCTCGCCGCTCGTCGCCTTCTGCATCCCCGCCATGATAGACGTGACGGTGGACTTGCCGCTGCCGTTTTCGCCGACAAGCCCGCGTATCTCGCCCGGATAGAAATCGAGGTCGACATCTTTCAGTGCGACCGTGGGGCCGAAGTGCTTGTTCATGCCCCTGATCTCCATAACTGCTTGCTTTGCCATTCCCGTCTCCTTTCAAAAATTAAGTTTGCCTGCCGTTTGCGACGTTGTTATACTACAAATTCGCGACAAGGTATATCATGTTTCTACTATTTTTGTCGAGATTCTTGCCGAAATTATATTGATAAGTAACTTTTTTTTGTGATATTATATCTTACAGCTGCCAAACGCGTTCAGAATTTTCGCAAACGGCGACGGACGGCGCCGCGATGCCGCCTTTTTGTAGCTTGCGCCCGATCTCCCCTTTGTATTCCCGCCCTTCCGCGCAAATATCATTTTTACCATATTGTTGAAATATGCCCCCATTTCATGACAAATCTTGCCAAATATGCTATAATATGAGTGCCGAAGTACGGCACGGCAATATGATAGGGAAAAAGGGAAAAGATGATGAAAGAAAATCCGATGATCTCGGACAAAACGCTGCTGCAGTATGTTTCGATGAATCTGAACTGCGACCTGTGCATCTGCGGCGCAAGGGGACAGGTGCGGATGGTGGAAAATCCGTATATCCCCGCGCCCTTCCGCGCCGCCGAGAAGGACGCCTCGCTCTCGGAACAGGCATCCGCCCTTGCAAAGAGCGGTCAGCCGACCATCTTTAGGCGCAGCAAGAAGTACTTCTTCGGCGTCGTGCCCTTCCCGGACGGGGAGGGAGGCGGATATATCCTGCTCGGGCCGGTGCGCTTCATGCTCGGGACGACAGTCAACCACCGCTTCGATGACAGCCGCGACGAATACGATATTTTCACGCCCATCCTGCTTTCGCAGTTTTGCCTTGCCATTTTGTTTTTATACGAGCGGGCGACCGGGGTCAAGATCACGCTCGAGACCTTCTTTACCGAAAATTTCATCGACAAAAAGATCGAAGAAGCCCTGCAGAACGAGGCGACCAGGATCAGGCTGACCTACAGCGAGGAGCTGAGCGGCCATCACACGCCCGAACGCGTCAAACGGCTGATGGACTGCGTGCGCACGGGCAACCTTGAGATGGTGGTCGATGCCGCGCAGGAGAATATGCGGGGCGGCGCAGGCATCACCTCGCCCGACGAGCTGCGCAATTCCAAAAATATGTCCATCGCGGGCATCACCAACATCACCAACGCCGCGATCGACGCAGGCGTACAGTATGAGCTCGCTTATGCGCTCTCGGACGTTCTGATCTCCAAGATCGAGCAGGCGGACAGCCTGAACAAGGCATGGCAGCTTTACACGCAGGCGTGCATCGACTTTACCAAACTCGTGCGCGACTACAAGCAATCGATGTCGGGCATCCCCGTCAATGCCGACTTTTATACCGAACGCACCAAAGCATACATCGCCGCGCATCTGCACGAACCCATCTCGATCGCCGATATTGCAAACAGTTTGAATATCTCCCCCAACTATCTCTCCACGCACTTCAAAAAGAACGAGAACATGACGATCACCGACTACATCATGAGCCAGAAGATCAATCAGGCAAAGCGGCTGTTCATCTACTCCAACATGACGAGCTCGGAGATCGCCTTCCGCCTGGGCTTTTCTTCGCAGAGCCACTTCGGGCAGATGTTCAAAAAGCATACCGGGCTCACGCCGCGGCAGTTCGCCGTCAAGTTCTCCGTCTGATATAGAGAAGAACGCTCCGCAAGTCCAAAAAACGCCCCTGCGGCGGCGATCGCCGCCGCAGGGGCGTTGTCTGAAAACAAAAAAGAACGGACGCCGATCGGAAACGGGCGTCCGTTTGTTGTTTTATGCGCATCGCACAGGGAAATGCAGGAGCACTTCGCCCTTCCCGGCGATCTCAGAACAGGCCTTTGAGGGCGGGGTAGAGTTTGGTGAAATGGCGGTACTTTTGTTCGTAAGCCGCAGAGATCTCGGGATCGGGCAGCACCGTCTCCTTGACGCGCACGATCGCAGATGCCGCCTCGGCAACGGTCTTGTATTCCCCGCAGCCCACCATCGCGAGCATCGCCGCGCCGTACGAGGGGCCCTGCTCCGTCTGCGGCAGCTCCACGGGCATATCCATCACGTTCGCAACGATCTTCCACCACAGCGGGCTCCTCGCGCCGCCGCCGCACAGCTTGGTGCGCGGAATTTGGACGCCGTTCTTCTTTGCCGCTTCTAAACAGTCCCGAAGCGCGAACGCCACCCCTTCGAGCATCGCGAGCGTCATCTCCCCGCGCGTCGTATCCGGGCGCATCCCGATGAACGCCCCGCGCGCCGTCACGTCGTTGTGCGGGCTGCGCTCGCCCATGAGATAAGGCAGGAAAAACACGTCGTTTTTGCCCATCTTCTCTTCCAGCCCCGCCTCTTCCGTCTTATAATCGTCCGTCTGCAGGATCCCGTTCACCCACCAGCTGTTGCAGCTTGCCGCGGATAAGATACACCCCATGAGGTGCCAGCCCCCGTCTGCATGGCAGAAGGAGTGCAGGGCATTCACCTTGTCTTCGCAATACGTCTTGGAAGAAACGAACAACGTGCCGCTCGTGCCGAGGGAGATGTTGCACCCGCCCTCGCCCACGACGCCCGTCCCGACCGCAGCCGCGGCGTTATCCCCCGCGCCCGCGTAAAGTCGCGCCCGAAATCGCCGATGGCGATGACGATGACGTACAGCGTCGCGCCCATGATGGCACATCCCACCAGATTTTTGCGGTTAAGCGCGGTATAGAGAGCGATGATGACAAGCCACGCGAGCAGAAAGTTGATGCCCGAGAACCCGTCCATGACCATCGTCAGTTCGAACAGCCCCCAGTTGAGGAGGGTGCTGAACGCAAACAGCCCCGCAAGATGCAGATGGGCGAACAGATAGGACTTGACCGTCTTTTCGAGCGGATAAAACGCAATGACCAGCGAAAGATCGAGCGATAAGAGCTGAATGACAAACGTGTCGTTGTAGACGATCTTAAAAAATTCCATCCTGTTGTGCCCCTCTATTGCCGACAGTTTACCATATGAACGGCAAAATGAGAAAGCAATTATAACAAAATGTCTTTTTTTTTCGAACGAAAAGAAGCAAAATGCCAAGGGCGACGGATCTTGCTCCGGCCGCCCCGGCATTTGCATCGGGCATTTTCCGTTATTCGAGTATGATCTTGGTAAATTGTTCGATCGTTCCCTTCCCGCGGAAGGTAAAGAAGAGAGGCTGCACGCCGCCCTTCCCCGTATAGTTCCCGTAGAAGGTCTTCTTCCCGGCGGTCGGCGAAACGGGGATCTTCGCCGCGGCTGCGCCGTTCTTCTCCGTCACGATCATCTCGCCCGAGGCGTTCCCCGAAAGCGTCACGCCGATGCGCTTCAAAGATCCGATCGCGAAGTACTTGAAGCCCGCCGTGGCGCCGTCCGTGAAGTTGGCGATGTACTGATCGCCCCGCCCCTCGCGGTCGCCGCCGCTCTGCGTGAAGTAGGGATGGCAGCCCTTTGCGTCCTTGCCGAACGGCTTTTTGTGGAAGCGGCCCCCTTTGCGCGACGTGAGGTTGCAGGCGATGCGCGCTTCGTATTCGCCCTGCCCCTTCAGCGGCCCGCCGTTGAGCCCGCAGCTCGTGACTTCGGCCTGTTTGATGGAGCCGTCCGCCGCGATCTCGATCTTTTCGGCGCACGCCTGCCGCGAGAAGCAGCTGCGGTTGGTGTGGCGGTGATAGAAGAAGTAGTGATCGTCTCCGATCGTCAGCATACCGCCGTGCGTGTTGCCCGTGTAGTTGCTCGCGTTCTTCGGCCCCGTGTGTCTTTCATGCAGTCCCACGTCGCCGTTGGAGACGACGGTGCCGCCGAATTGGAACGGCCCGTCGGGCGCGTCGCCGAGCGCATAGCACAGCTCGTACCCGAGCACCGACGAATAGACGAAATAATATTTCTCCCCGATCTTGCGCATGGAAGAGGCCTCGAAGAAGCCGTGCTCCCCTACGCCGCCGCCCGTGACGGGCACCGTCTGCTTGGGCGGGGCAAGGACGGTGATCATGTCGCGCGGGTCGAGCTCGACGACCGCGCCGCCCTTCACCTTGCTCTTGGAAACACCCAGGACGGGGAAGAACATGGCGGAGCCATAGTAGAGCCACACCCTTCCGCCCTCCGCATAGACGGCGGGATCGAAGGGAAGATACTCCTTCGACCAGGGGAAGAGATCGACCTCCCCGTGATACTTGAAGGGCCCCTTGGGGCTGTCGGACACCGCGCAGCGGATCGCCCAGCTCTTGCGCGTCACCCCGGGCGCGAAGGCGTAATACAAGTAATATTTCCCGTCGGGCGCCAGGCAGACGTCGGGCGCATACATACTGCCCCTGTCGCGATAGTTGGGATCGTCCGACTTTTTGTAGATGACGCCCTCATAGCGCCAGTCGCTCAGATCGTCTGCGGGCGCCGACCATGTGACATAGTCGTTCACGCAGAACCCGCTGCCGTTAAAGCGGTCGTGCGAGCCATAGACATACACTCTGCCGTCAAAGACGTGCGGTTCGCCGTCCGGGATATACTCCCAGCTCGGAAGATACGGATTAAAAGCCTGTCCCTTCATCATTTTCCCCTGTATTCTCGGTTGCGGGCCGAGCCCCGTTTTCGTTCATTATATCCTCTGATGCGCGGGCAGGCAACCCCGGACGAACATCCCGTCAGATTATTTCAACGTTCCGTCACGAGGGGTGCGCGCGGCCGGGGGCCGAGCTCCGCGTCGGCAAGTTCGAGCGCGGCTTTGACCGTCTTATCCATATCGAGATAGCGGTAGCTCCCGAGTCGGCCGCAGAAGAGGACGTTCCCCTCCCCTTCCGCTTTTTGCCTGTACTTCTGATAGAGCGCCTCGTTCTCCGCGTCGTTGACAGGGTAATAGCGCTCCTTGCCCGGTGACCACGGATCGGGGTATTCCCGCGTCACATAGGTGACGGGGCTCTTTGCATGCGTGAAATGCTTGTGTTCGATGACGCGCGTATAGGGCACCTCGCGGGCGGTATAGTTGACGACGGCGTTGCCCTGGAAGTTCTCCTCTTCGAGCCGCTCCGTCTCGAAGCGCAGCGAGCGGTATTGGAGAGGCCCGAAACAGCATTCGAAATATTCGTCGATGGCGCCCGTATAGACGATCTTTTCGGCGATCGCGGGATGCTCGCGGCGGAAGGCGGCATGATCGGTGCAAAGGCGCACTTCGACGCCCTCCAACAGCTTTTCCGCAAGGCGGGTATAGCCCTCTTCGGGGATGCCCTGATAGCGGTCGTTGAAGTAGTTGTTATCGTAAGTGAAGCGGAGCGGCACGCGGCGGATGATGAAGGCGGGGAGCTCGGAGCAGGGCTTCCCCCACTGCTTTTCGGTGTAGCCGCGGATGAGCTTTTCGAAGACGTCGCGCCCCGCAAGCTTGAGCCCCTGTTCTTCGAGGTTCTTTGGTTCATCGATATGGAGCTCTTCGATCTGGCGGGCGATCTCAGCCTGCGCCTCTTTGGGCGTGACGACCCCCCACAGCTTGGAGAAGGTGTTCATGTTGAAGGGCAGGTTGTAAAGCTCGTCCCGATAGCGCGCGATGGGCGAATTGACGAAGTTGTTGAAGCGGACAAAGCCGCTGACATACTTCCACACGCGCTCGTCGCTCGTATGGAAGATGTGCGCGCCGTAGCGGTGGATGTCGATGCCCTCGAGACGCTCGGTGTAGGCGTTGCCGCCGATGTGCGGCCTTCGTTCGATGACAAGGCATCTCTTTCCCGCATCGCTTGCTTCGCGGGCGAATACGCAGCCGAACAGCCCCGCCCCCACGATGAGATAGTCGTATTGCGCCATAGTTTGCTCCTTTTGTGCGTTCTCGGAAACGGGCCGCTTCGACCCGAGGCCCTCTCTTATTTTACCAATTCCCGATGCGAAATGCAAGCCCCCTTCTAAAAATTCTTGCCGCATACGCCTAAGCGGCGTATGCGGCGGGAGGAAAAGAATTGAACTGTGGTCGAATGATGATCAGCTGCACTTGATGCGCTCGCGGAAGAAGCGGTAGCCGAGTTCCGTCGTCAGGCCCTGCAGACGGAAGGGGAGGAAGTAAACAAGTGCGGGGTACGTCCTTCTGCTCAGGAAGCGGAAGAGCTTTTTGTCGCGCGCGCGGATGAACTCCCAGAGCCCGTCCATTGCGTCGACGCGGGCGGGGATGTTATCCTTTCCCGCCGTCGTGAACATGACGGTGAGCACCATGATGACGCCGAGGACGTGTTTCATGTATTTTCGCAGTCCCTTGGGCATAGCCATGATTTCTTCATAAGAGTAGGCGCTCACCAGCTCCTTCATGACGCGGATCTGCTGCAGATAGCGCTTCGTGATATTGGAATGGCTCACCGACTGATCCTCTCTTCCGATCAGATAGTGATAGAGCGGAAGTTCGAGATAGCAGAGCTTTTCCGTATAGGGAAGCGGCTTATAAAGATAGATGTTGTCGACGTAAAAGGTATGTTCGGGGAGGACAAGGCGGCACTTTCTCAAGACTTCCGTCCGATAGACGAGCGAATGCATCATGAGGAGAGAGGAAAACCGAAAGGTGCCGACGTCATCCCAGCCGAACAATTCCGTGCGGGGAAAATTGCGGCGGAAACTGCGGCGGAAGCTCTTTCCTTCGCACACCTTGTCGTAGACGAAATCGGTGATATAGAGATCTGCCGCACGGCCGCCGTCGAGGTGCGCCTTCAGCGTGCTCAGAAAGATGCGAAGGGACTCTTCGTCCAGCCAGTCGTCCGAGTCCACCACCTTGAAGTAGAGCCCCGCCGCGCGCGCAAGGCCCGCGTTGACCCCCGACCCGTGCCCGCCGTTCTGCTTGTCTACGACGCGCACGATGGAGGGATACGCCGCTTCGTATTCGCGGGCGATCGCAAGCGTACCGTCCGTGGAGCCGTCGTTGACGATGACGATCTCCATCTCCTCGCCGCCGACGAGCAGGCTTTCGATGCACTTGCGCATGTATTCCGCCGAGTTGTAGCACGGAACCGTGCAGGTCAAGAGCTTTTGTTTCATCCTTTGTTCCCCCTTGGATGCGTTATTTCTTCCTGGATGCCTTTTGCCGCTTTTTTTCGAGTTTTTCGAGGTAAGCGCGCTCTTCCTGTTCGAAGTCGAGCCCCTTCTTTTCGCAGCGGGCTCTGAGCTCTTCGATGCGCGCTTTCTCCGCTTCGCGCTCCGCCTCTTCCTCTTCGCGCTTGAGCCTCTCTTCGGGCGTCACCCATTCGATGCCTGCGGCTTCCGCTTCCGCCTTCTGACGGGCAAGGATGCTCTCCCTGTCCTTCTTCAGGAATTTCTCCACGCCGAAGAATAGAAGGACGATGGCGCCGAGGCCGTAACACACCGTCTCCACCCAGATGTAGGCGATGACCGCGCCCGTTGAGGAACTGCCCACGAGCGCGCTCGTGACGCCCTGCGCAACGTTCGTCGAAGCGATCATGATGGAACTATAAATGGACATCACGAAGCCGTCGCAGCGGAACCCGCACTTGGCTTCGATGTGATCGAGAGAGTCGGCGATCATGGCGAGGATCATATACCCTGCGGGCGCAGAGCCCAGGCACTTTAAGGCGATGCCGACCGCGGCGATGGCCATGTTATCGTAGAAGATGCCCGCGAGCACCCCGCCCACGACGCCGATGATCATGCCGATGACCGTGATGAGGCGTTTGCCGAACTTATTGCATAGCGGCGCGATAAAGACGATGGAGACCGCCATGGGCACCGCGCCCACGATGCCGAGTACCCCCGTGATGGAGTCCTTCGTGAGGGCTTCCGTTTCGAGGAGCTCCGCATAGAAGTTGAGCGAAGTGTTCTTGATGCCGCCGCTGAACTGATACAAGAAGTAGAAGATGATGATCGCCCAGAAGAAGCCGTCCGAAACGGCAGCCTTTGCCTGTTTGCCCGCGCTCACCGCGCTCTTCTTCTCCGAAGCGGCGTGCATCCCCTCTTCCGTCACGCGTTCGCGCGTGAAGTAGTATTGGAGCACCGTTCCGAGGAAGGTGATGACCGCCACGATGATGAAAAGGATCATCCAGAACGTCTTCTGCGTCCCGAGGCTCATTTCGGGTTTGACGAGGATGCCCAAAAGGAAGGGGAAGACCATCGAACCTGCGCCCACGGCGCCGAGAAGCGACATGTTGACGAAGGATGCGAGCACGCTCCTTTGATTGGGGTTGCGCGTCGAGAGCGGCGTTAAGGTGCTGTTTGCCGTGTTGTACAACGGGAAGGCGACCGCGTAATAAAGATTGTACGCGATGACGAGCCAGACCATCTTCGCCGTTGCATTTTCAAACGGCTGGATGAAGATGAGCACGCAGGAAACGGCGAGCAGCACCGAGGAGAGCAGGATCCACGGCCGCGCCTTGCCTGCGCCCGTCCGCGTCCGCTCCACGAGCTGCCCCGCAACGAGGTTGCCGACAACGATGAGGATGGCGGAGAGGATGGGAAAGAGCATCAAAAACGTCTCTACCGTTCCCGCAAGCGCGGAACCCGCCGCAAGTTCTTCCGCGAACAGGACGTCGCGGAAATAGCGCATGAGATAGGTCGTGAAGATGCCGTTTGCGAGCATGGCGCAGAACGGCCCGACGAGATACCCCAAGAGCGATTCCACGGGCTTTACATTGGCCGAGCGCACCCTCGTCTTCAGGAGCGCACGGTCAAAAATACTTTTGCTTTGCGTTTTTTCCATCATTTTTTCCTCTCTATCATATAGTCCCTGCCTCTTCCCCTGTACGCAGGGCTTCGGGCGCGGCAGCCGCTTCCCGATCAGGCGAGCCGACCACGGCTGCCGATCTGTGACAGCCTTACAATATCTGCTTTCATTATAGCGGCAAGATGTGAGCAGTTCAAACCCTTCGCCATAAACGGTCGATTTTTCGGTACAAACGGAACGGGCGCAAATGAAACGCGGCACAACGCGGCACGAAATGCAGCCGAATGCAAAAGAAAGCTGCGCATCGCAGAGCGACACGCAGCTTTCAATAGGGGGGAAGCATGAGTAAAACGGGGACAGCCCTGTTTGCTCCGCTTGACTGCATTATAGCCCGCCCCCGAAGAAAACGCAATATGCCTTCCATCAACCGTCATTTTTTCGCCACAAACGGGGATCCCCCGCACAAAACGCCCAAAACCCTTCCTCTCAGGCCCTCTATGAGATCGTGCGCAAAAAAACCCGTGCGGCGGCTGCGGCATTTTTAACTTTGTTGACTTTGTTGCCAATTTATGTTACAATTTCAGATGAAACTGTAAAATACAGGCGCTGCGGCGAAGAAGCGCACCGAAGGAGGCGGATATGGCGATCGCACATCATATGCAGGCGGCCGTGTTCGACCTCGACGGCACGCTGCTCGATTCGCTCGGCGTGTGGGACGATGCCGACCGCGACTTTCTCTCCCGCCGCGGCATCCCGCTCACGCCCGATTATACGGAAGCCGTCAAGCTCATGCACCTCGAAGAGGCCGCCCGCTACACGAAGGCGCGCTATGCCCTCTCCGAACGCCCCGAAGAGATCATGGACGAATGGCTCGCATTCATCCGCGCGGCGTATGCCGAGATGCCCTTAAAGCCCTATGCGAAGGAGTATCTTCTTTCCCTGCACGGGCGGGGCGTCAAACTTGCCATCGCGACCTCTTCGGACGAGAAGCTGTTTGCCCCCGCCCTTGCGCACAACGGCATAGAGGCGCTGTTTTCCGCCGCCGTCATGGTGCGCGAAGTGGCGCGCGGCAAGCAGTTCCCCGACGTGTACCTCGAAGCTGCCCGCCGCCTCGGCGTTCCGCCCGAAAATTGCGCCGTCTTCGAAGATATCCTCCCCGCCGTGAAGGCGGCAAGATCGGGCGGATTTTTCACTGCCGCCGTCTTTGACGAGGGCTCGCGCGGCGACGAGGAAGCGCTCCGCCAAACGGCGGATCTCTACCTCAACTCCTTCCAGGAAGTTCTCCCCTCCCCCATCCTCTTCTGAATCTATGGCAAAAGAAAAAACCGAAAAGAGAAAACAGCGCGGAAAACGCAAAAACAGGTGGCGGAGAGCAAGGCACCGCGTTATAAAATCGCTCGTCTACCTCCTCTCTCCCCTCTGCAAGCTGTGGTACGGCGCCAAAGTGGAGCGCATGAAGCGCCCCGGGAAGCGGCCCTATCTGCTTTTGAGCAACCACCAGACCGCCTTCGACCAATTCTTCGTGGGCATGGTGTATTTGGGGCCCGTCTACTATGTGGCGAGCGAAGACCTCTTCTCCAACGGCTTGATCTCGCGTATGCTCGAATGGGCGGTGCGGCCCATCCCCATCCGCAAGCAGACGACGGACGTGCGCGCCGTGATGACCTGCCTGAAAGTTGCCAAAGAGGGCGGCACCATCGCCATCTCGCCCGAGGGCAACCGCACTTACAGCGGCAGGACGGAGCACATCAACCCCGCGATCGGCGGGCTCGTCAAACTCCTGCGCCTGCCCGTCGCCTTCATCCGCATCGAGGGCGGCTACGGCGTGCAGCCCCGCTGGGCGGACAATGTGCGGAAGGGCAAAATGCGCGTGTATGTTTCGCGCGTCATGGAGTCCGAAGAATACCGCGCCCTCCCCGAAGAGGAGATCGCAGCGATCGTCCAAAAGGAGCTCTATGTCGACGATCTCAAACTCGGCGGCACATTCCAAAGCAAAAAGAGCGCCGAATACATGGACCGCGCCTTTTACGTCTGCCCCGACTGCGGGCTTTCGACCTTCCATGCGGAGGGCGAACACATCACCTGCCGGAAATGCGGAAAGACGTGGCGCTATCTGCCCGACCGCACCTTCGATCGGGGTCCCTTCCGCGATCCGCTCGAGTGGTACGACTATCAGACAAATCATGTGAACTCCCTCGACCTTCTCCAACGGGAGGACGAGCTTTTGTACGAGGAACACGCCTCGATGAAGGAAGTCATCCTCTACAAAAATAAGCTCCCCGTCGCGGAGGATGCGGTGCTGCGCCTCTTCGGCGGGCGGCTGGAAGTTTGTTTCGGGGAGGAAAAGCGCGTCTTTTCTTTCCGCGAGACAAGCGCCTTCACCGTGCTCGGGCGCAACAAGCTCAACGTGTACTTTGAGGGCAAAGTCTTTCAATTCAAGGGAGACAAGCACTTCAACGCCGTCAAATATGTACAGCTCTTTTACCGCTTCCAAAACCTTCTGAAAGGAGACGAACATGGAAAATTTCTGGGACTTTAGTGTTTGGGGATCCTTCAACGTCATCGCCATACTGCTCATCAGCCTGTTGGTGGCGAACGCGCTCAAGCGGCTCATCAAACCCTTGGGCAACTCCCTCATCCCCACCTCGGTGCTGGGCGGCATCATGCTGCTCATCATCTCCTCTGTCTACACGGGCGTGACGAAGGAATACCTCTTCGATACGCAGTTCTTCGGCGGCGACGGCGCGGCGTTTTTGGAGATCCTCACCTATCATACGCTGGCGCTCGGCTTCATCGCCTCGACGCTCAAGACGACCAAAGGCAAGATGAACAAACAGCGCGGCGTGGAGATCTTCAACACGGGCGTGACGACGGTGGCGACCTACCTTTTGCAGGGCATCTTCGGGCTTGCCATCACCATCCTTGCCGCCTACGCCTTTATGCCCGGCTTCTTCGAAGCGGCGGGCATCCTGCTGCCCTTCGGCTACGGACAGGGTTCGGGCCAGGCCATGAACTACGGCAACATCTACGAGACGCAGTACGGCTTTGAGGGCGGCAAGAGCTTCGGTCTCTCGGTGGCGGCGCTCGGGTTCCTGAGTGCGGCGATCGGCGGCGTCATCCACCTCAATATTATAAGGAAGAAGGGCAGGATGCGCCGCGTGGGCGACGAGAAGGACTTCATCCCGAGCTCCGAAGTGCATAACGAGGGCGACATCCCCATGAACCAGGGCATCGACAAGATCACCATCCAGATCGCGTTCATCGCCCTTGCCTATGTTCTGAGCTATCTTCTGATGTACGGGCTGGGGCTGCTTCTGCCTTCCATGAAGGCGACCGTCTACGGCTTCAACTTCTTCCTCGGCGTGCTCGCCGCCGTCATCGTCAAGGCGGTCGTAAATTTCTCCCACAAGAAGAACATCATCAAGAAGCAGTACACGAACAACTTTCTTTTAACGCGCATCAGCAACTTCTTCTTCGACATCATGATCGTCGCGGGCATCGCCGCTATCAAGCTGGATACCCTCGCGCAGTATTGGCACATCCTGCTCATCCTCGGCGTCGTGGGGCTCGTCATCACCTATTTTTATAACATCTGGGTGGCGCGCAAGCTCTTCCCCCGCTATTCCGAAGAGCAGTTCCTCGTCATGTACGGGATGCTGACGGGCACGGCGTCGACGGGCGTCATCCTGCTGCGCGAACTCGACCCCGACCTTGCGACTCCCGCGGCGGAAAACCTCGTCTATCAGAACTTTCCCGCCATGGTGTTCGGCTTCCCCATGATGCTGCTGGCGACCTTCGCGCCCGATCAGCCCAAATGGACGCTCCTGATCCTCGTGGGCTTCTTCCTCGTGATGAATCTCATCCTCTTCCGCAACCAGATCTTCCGGCGGAGAAAGAAGGGCGCCTCGGCTCCCCCCGCCCCGCCCGCAGAATAAAGGGCAAAATAAAAATACGCCCCGCGCCTTGAAGCGCGGGGCTGTTGTTTTTCAAAAGGTCAGTTGAGGGCGCGCGTCACCGAGCAGGCGATGACGCCGGGGCCGACGTGGCAGGCGATGCTCAAGGAGAGCGGATCGCAGAAGCTCACGGGGATGTTGGGGAAGGCGGCGGCAAGTTCCGCTTCGAATGCCCTGATCTCCTCCTCCCGCGCGGTGTGCGCGAGGCAGATGCGCATCTGCCCCGCCGCCGCGAAGTCTGCAAAGCGGGTCGCAAGATCGCTCTTCAAAGCGTCCGTCATCGCCTGCTTTGCCTGCTTCAAGGTCTGCACCTTCTTGAAGGCGTCGAGCTTGCCGCCCTGGATCTGCAAAACGGGCTTGATGCGAAGAATGGTGCCGATGAGCGCTGCCGCGGGCGTCAGCCTTCCGCCCTTTTTGAGATACTTTAAGGTATCGAGCGTGAGATAGATGCTGCTGTCCGCAGCGGAAGCTTCGAGTTTTCTTGCGATCTCCTTGGCGCTCATGCCGCGCTCTGCAAGCGAGAGGGCGTCGAAGACGCTGTGCTTCAAGGAGATGGAGATGCGGCGGTTGTCGACGACCTGCACCCTGCCCTCGTACTCCTTTGCAAGCTGCTGCGCCGTGCGGCAGCTTTCGGAGAGGGCGCTCGACATGGGGATATGCACCACGTCGCACCCCTCTTCAAGAAGGCGTTCCCACACCTCCGTGACGCTCGCCGTCGAAGGCTGCGAGGTGGAAACGGATGCATCCTGTGCAAGATGTTCGTAAAACTGTGCCTGCGTGAGGTCGATGTCCTCAAAATACTGCTCGCCATCGATGACAAACGGCATGGGGATGACGGAAATTCCCAGTCTTTCCGCCTCGGTCTGCGTGATGCCGCTGTTCGAATCGGTGACGATCTTTACCTTTGCCATGATCTTTCTCCAATTCTTTGTTTTTGTTCACTTCGTGACCCATCCATTATAGAGGAGTTGTATGCGCTTGTCAAGGGAACACGTGCTTTCCCGCAAGAAAAATCAAAAAAGAAGCCTTGACATTTTGCGCCCCGCGTTCTATAATAAAAGCTGCGGACGGGCTTCGCCGCGTCGCGTCTGCCCGTTCCGATACCGAGTTTTCAGGGAGGAACCATGTACCGTATTCTCAAGAAAAAAAGCCTCAATCCCACCGTCACGCTGATGGAGATCGAGGCGCCCTTCGTCGCAAGAAAGGCGCGCGCAGGGCAGTTCATCATCCTCCGCGCGGACGAACGGGGAGAGCGCATCCCCCTCACCGTGGCGGGCTGCAACAAGGAAACGGGCGCCGTTACCATCATCTTCCAGGTCGTGGGCGGTGCGACGATGACCTTGAACGCGCTCAACGAAGGCGAGTGCATCGCCGACTTCGTGGGGCCTTTGGGCAACCCCACCGAAGTGGAGGGCATCAAAAAGGCGTGCGTCGTGGGCGGCGGCGTGGGCTGCGCCATCGCGCTGCCCGTCGTAAGAGAGCTGCACGAGATGGGCTGCGAAGTCACCTCCATCGTCGGCTTCAGAAGCAAGGATCTCGTCATTTTGGAGGACGAATTCCGCGCCGCTTCCGACAAGTTCGTGATGATGACGGACGACGGCAGCTACGGCGAGAAGGGCAACGTCACCCTCCCCTTGAAGCGTATGCTGGAGGCGGGCGAAACATTTGACCGCGTCATCACGATCGGCCCGCTCGTCATGATGAAATTCGTCGCTCTTGCGACCAAGGAATACAATATCCCCACCGTCGCTTCGATGAACCCCATCATGATCGACGGCACGGGAATGTGCGGCGGCTGCCGCCTCACCGTAGGCGGGGAGACCAAGTTCGCCTGCGTGGACGGGCCCGACTTCGACGCCCACCTCGTCGACTTCGACGAGGCGATGAAGCGTTCGCGCACTTATGCAGAGTTTGAGGCAAAAGCACGCGAAAAGCACTGCAATCTTTTCAAGAAGGAGGCAAACTGATGGCAAAGTTCAATATGGATCCCAAGAAGCACCCCATGCCCTCGCAGGATCCCCTCGTCCGCAATAAAAATTTCAAGGAAGTTGCCCTCGGCTATGACGAAGAGACCGCGATCGACGAGGCAAAGCGCTGCTTAAACTGCAAAAACCAGCCCTGCGTTGCGGGCTGCCCCGTCAACGTCGCCATCCCCGAATTCATCGCCCTCGTCGCGGAGGGAAAATTTGAAGAGGCGTATCAGGTCATTGCCCGCACCTCTTCCCTTCCCGCCGTCTGCGGCAGAGTGTGCCCGCAGGAGACGCAGTGCGAAGGCAAGTGTACGCGCGGCATCAAGGGCGAGCCCGTCGGCATCGGCAGGCTCGAGCGCTTCGTCGCCGATTGGCACAACTCCCACGCGACTCAGGCTCCCGCAAAGCCTCAGCCCAACGGGCATAAGGTCGCCATCGTCGGCTCGGGCCCCGCGGGGCTCACCTGCGCGGGCGATCTTGCAAAGCTCGGCTACGACGTGACCGTCTTCGAAGCGCTGCACCTTGCGGGCGGCGTGCTCGTCTACGGCATCCCCGAATTCCGTCTTCCCAAAGCCATCGTCGAAAAGGAGGTGGATAACCTCAGATCGCTCGGCGTCAAGGTAATGACGGACATGGTCATCGGCAAGGTGCTCACCATCGACGAGCTCAAAAAAGAGTTCGGCTTCGAAGCCGTCTTCCTGGGCACGGGCGCGGGCCTTCCCCGCTTTATGAACATCCCCGGGGAGAACGCAAAGGGCGTCTTCTCCGCCAACGAATACCTCACCCGCAGCAACCTCATGAAGGCGTATGAAGAGGACAGCGAGACCCCCATCTTCCATGCGAAGAAGGTCGCTGTCGTGGGCGGCGGCAACGTCGCGATGGACGCGGCGCGCTCGGCAAAGCGGCTGGGGGCGGACGTCGTGTATATCGTCTACCGCCGTTCGGAGGCGGAACTTCCCGCCCGCCGCGAGGAAGTGGAGCACGCCAAGGAAGAGGAGATCGTCTTCAAGCTCCTCACCAACCCCGTCGAAGTGCTCGCGGACGGCGACGACAACGTCGTGGGACTTAGATGCATCGAGATGGAGCTGGGCGAACCCGACGCTTCGGGCCGCCGCCGCCCCATCGAAAAGAAGGGCAGCGAGTTCACGATGGACGTCGACTGCGTCATTATGGCGCTCGGCACCTCGCCCAATCCCCTCCTCAAAAAGACGACGCAGGGGCTCGACACCAAGCCGCGCGGGGAGATTGTCGCCGACGAGAACGGCAAGACGTCGCTCGACGGCGTGTACGCGGGCGGCGACGCCGTGACGGGCGCCGCGACCGTCATCCTCGCGATGGGCGCAGGCAAGACCGCCGCAAAGGCAATGGACGAATACATCCGCTCCAAGGCATAAAATAAGCCGAAGCCCGTTCGGCATACAAAAAGCTCCCCGCAGGGAATGTGCCCTGCGGGGCTTTTCATATTCAAAGAAAGAGCCGCGTTTCCTCCGTTCTCCGCCGCCGCAGATACGCCTTCAGAAGCGGACTCAGGCGGAAGGAGAGCGCTCCCTCAGGGCAGACCCGCACGCACCGCAGACAGCGGATGCAGCGGCCATTTGGCTTCCCCGCGCGCATGGCGTGCATGGGGCAGGCGCGCTCGCACACGCCGCACCCGCTGCAGCGGGAGGAACGCACGAGCTTTACCCCGAGACGGCTCCGCAGCGCGGGCGCACCCGAAAGAAGATGCCGTTTCCCCTTCGGGATGACGGCGGGCGAGCTCTCTCCCGAAAGCACCTTCTCGAAAAGGGGAGCAAGCGCCGCCTCGTCGAAAGAAAAGCCGTCCTTTGTGTAGGCGTGCCCGGTCGGAACATATGCCGCGGCGACGACCGTTCCCCGAAAGAGCGCTTTCGCATCATACAGGGCGCGCCCATAGCTCATGCCGCCGTAGCAAGCGACAAACGCCGCCCGCTCCGCCCCGCACGTTTTGAGATAATCGGCAACGGGCGGGGGAACGCGCTCGCAGTAAACGGGAAAGACGAGCAGCAGCACGGCGTTCTCCCGAAGGGGCTCCCCCATCGGCAGCGCCGCCTCTCCCATTGCCCCGGCGCAGGCGCGGGCGATCGCTTCCGAATGCCCGCTCCCCGTAAAATAGCGCACGTCCGTCATCGGTCCGCTCCGATCTCTTCCCGCATCAGGGCGCACTCGGGGATCTCTTCGAGGGAGAAGCCGAGGCACTCCTTCATCTCGGCGATGACTTCCTCTTTCGGCCTGCCGCAGCGCTTGCTCGAAAGGGAAATTTCCAGCGCGCTGAAGGGGATGAGCGTGCTCTCGCAGTTGTAGTAGCGCACGAACTGCGTGTGATCCTTGCAGCGCTCGATCTTGCAGCTCGTGTGCAGCGCCTTGTCCTTCGCCGCGGGCGCCGACCAGCCGCATTCCTTCACAAGAATGTCCTTGACGCGGTTCCAATCGTAAGTCCCCCCGCAGGCTTTGTCCATATCAAGATGCACGAAGGCGGGGATATGCCCCGTCCACGAGGAGCTTCTTATGGCGCGCTTCAAAGGCGGCAGCAGCTCAGGCGCCGCGTGGATGGCCTCGACGACGCTGTGCACGGGCTCCCCCTGCAGGCCGCTGTGCTTTTTGAAGAAGTTATCGCCGTAGGCGAGCTGTTTCATCATCATCAGCGTCTGGATCTGCCCCTGGCGGAGGGGCGGGTGCAGCGTGAGGACGCGCCACACGTTGAACAGAAAGGTGAGGAACTTGTTCTCGGCAAAGGAATAGGCGATCCTGGGCGCCATGTGATTGTAGTAGAGGGCGAGCATCTGCACGGGTTCGTTGCCCGCCATGAAATAGGGCACGCGGTTTGCGACGAGCTCGGGATAAAAGAGAAGATAGGCAAGCGAAGGGCAGGCGCAGGTGCTGCCGATGAGCGAATACAGTTTGCGGTAGACTTTATCGAGCGTCTCTTTGGCGACGGTGCGCACGATGAACTCCACTTTGGGGAATGCCTTCTTTGCCCCTTCGATGCTTTGTTTGGCGCTTTCGGAGAGGAATGGGATCTCCCAGGTGAGCGCAAGGACGCGCAGCCCCTTGACCTTAGAAAGATAATAGAGAAGGAAGGTGGAATCTTTGCCGCCCGTATAGAAGAGGGCGACGTCAAAGCGGGAGCGTTTGGAGGGCTTGATCTCCTCGATAAGAGGCAGCACGCTCTTGAGCCCCTTCGTCTCTTCCTCCGTCTGACACATGGGGCAGCGCCCCTCCCCGTCAAATTCGAGGCCGGGCAAAATATAATCGTTGGCGCAGCACGACGTGCAGAAGCGCGCCTCGTCAAGGCTCTTGGGGATGCGCCGAAGCGCCCCTTCCTCCACGACGGCATCCCCCAAAAGCGCGCCCAAAACGTGTTTTTCTTCGTCGGTCAGCTCTTTCGGGAGCGCGGAGACGACCGCCCGCTGCTTTTTCGTGAGGCGGACGGCGCTATCAAACATCCGTTCCTTGTTCCGAAGGCCATAGTAGCGAAGCTTCCCGTTTTCCAATTTCCAGCGGCTCTGTAAACAGTACATATTTCCCCTCCCGTTCCTATTGTAACACGTCTGCCGCCCGTTTGCAAGAGGCAAAATAAAAGAGCTCCCTCGCTTCTGAGAGAGCTCTTCTCTTTTCGGGCGCGCTTTCTTGCGGATGACCCGAAAAAGGGTTAGTTTTTGTAGGCGTCCGTGCCGTAGAGGGCGGACATATCGTCGGAATACTTCTTCGCCTTATCGTACTGCCTGACGTCGCAGGAAGCCCCCGCTTCCTCCACCTTGCGCTTCTGCTCGCGCGAAAGGCGGGTGGGCACCTCGACAAAGACGTTGAGATAGAGGTTGCCCGTGCCGTTGCGCGTCTTTAAGCCCTTGCCGCGGATGGTGAAGGTGGTGCCCGTCTGCGTGCCTTCGGGGATGGGATAGTCGAAGGCGTCGTCGATCGTGGGCACTTTCACCGTGCCGCCGAGGCACGCCGTCGCAAACGGGATGGGAAGATCGACGTAAAGATCCATGTTCTTGCGGCGGAAGATCTTGTGCGGCTCGACGCGGAAGACGACGATGAGGTCGCCCGCAGGGCCCCCTTCCGTGCTCGCCTGGCCGAAGCCGCGCTTGCGAATATAGGAGTTGGTGTCGACGCCCGCGGGGATGGAGAGCGAGACCTTCGTCTCCTTCCGCACATACCCCTTGCCCTTGCAGTCGGGGCATTTATCGGTGATGATCTTGCCCTTGCCGCCGCAGTCGGGGCAGGCGCCCACACGCACCATGCGGCCGAACATGGTATCCTGCGAGAATCTGACCTGACCCTTGCCGCCGCAGCGGGAGCACGTCTTATATGCCGTGCCGCCCTTGGCGCCCGTGCCGCCGCAGGTGGGGCAGGGCTCGTTGCGCGAATAGCTGATCTCCTTCACGCAGCCCTTGGCGGCGTCCATGAAGGAGAGGCGCATTTCGAGCTGGATATCCTCGCCCGAAGTATCGCGCTGCACGGAAGCATTGCCGCCGAAGCCCTGGAAGATGCTGTCGAAGATGTCGCCGAAGCCCCCGCCGCCGAAGCCGCCGAAGCCTGCGCCGCCCATGCCGCCCATGCCCGGATGCTCCTGTTCATAGTCGTAGGCAGCGCGCTTCTGCTTATCGGAGAGCACTTCGTTCGCCTCGTTGATCTCCTTGAACTTCTCTGCGGCGAGCTTATCGTTGGGGTGAAGGTCGGGGTGATACTGCTTGACGAGCTTTTTATACGCCGCCTTGATCTCCTCCTCCGTCGCGTTCTTGCTCACGCCGAGAATTTCGTAATAGTTCTTTTTTTCTGCCATGCTCTGTTCCTCTTATCGCCCGTTAAGGGGCGGCAGCGCCGCCCCTTAAAACAACTTGTTTATGCCTTGCGGAACGCGCCGCGTGCCTTACTGGTGGAACTCTTCGTCGCCCGCCTGAGGCTCGCCGTTCGGCGCGCCGTTGCCGTTTGCCGCGTTCTGCTGATACATCTTCTGGAAGATGGGCTGCACGGCATTCGAAAGCTTTTCGAACGCGGCGTTGAAGCGCTCTTCGTCGTCCGCGTCGAGCTCCTTCTTCGCCTCTTCGACGGCGGAGTTGAGGGAAGCCTTCTCCTCGTCCGAGAACTTGTCGCCGTTTTCTTTGAGCGTCTGTTCGACGGAGAAGATGAGCCCGTCGAGCTTGTTGCGGCTGTCCACCTTCTGCTTGCGCTTCTTATCCTCTTCGGCGTACTGCTCCGCTTCCTTGACCGCCTTGTTGATCTCGTCTTCCGAGAGGTTGGTCGAAGAAGTGATGGTGATGTCGGTCGACTTGCCCGTGCCGAGATCCTTTGCCTCAACGTGCACGATGCCGTTGGCGTCGACGTCGAAGGTGACTTCGATCTGCGGGATGCCGCGAGGCGCGGGTGCGATGCCCGTCAGCATGAATCTTCCGAGCGTCTTGTTGTCGCGGCAGAACTCACGCTCGCCCTGCAAAATGTGGATCTCGACGCTCGTCTGATTGTCGGCAGCCGTCGAGAACACCTGGCTCTTCTTGACGGGGATGGTCGTATTTCTGTCGATGAGCCTCGTGAACACACCGCCCAGCGTCTCGATACCGAGGGAAAGGGGCATGACGTCGAGAAGGAGCACATCCTTGATCTCGCCCGTCAGCACGCCGCCCTGGATGGCAGCGCCGATGGCAACGCACTCGTCGGGGTTGATGCCCTTGAAGGGCTCCTTGCCCGAGATCTGCTTGACCTTTTCGACGACGGCGGGCACACGGGTGGAACCGCCGACCAGGATGACTTTATCAAGATCGTTGTAGGAAAGCCCCGCATCCTTCATCGCAAGGCGCATGGGTTCTGCGGTCTTATCGACAAGGTCGGAAATGAGCGCTTCGAACTTCTGGCGGGTGATGTCCATCTCGAGGTGCGCGGGGCCCGCGTCCGTCATGGAGATGAAGGGCAGCGAGACGGAAGTCGAAGTCATGCCGGAAAGTTCGATCTTCGCCTTCTCGGCAGCTTCCTTCAAGCGCTGCATCGCCATCTTATCTTTGGAAAGATCGACGCCGTGGCTCTTCTTGAACTCGTCGACCATGTAGTCCATCAGTCTCTTATCGAAGTCGTCGCCGCCCAGACGGTTGTTGCCGTTGGTCGCGAGCACTTCGAAGACGCCGTCGGAAATTTCGAGGATGGAGACATCGAAAGTACCGCCGCCGAGGTCGTAGATCATGACCTTGCTGTTTTCCTTCTCCTTATCGAGGCCGTAGGCAAGCGCCGCCGCCGTGGGCTCGTTGATGATACGAAGCACGTTGAGGCCCGCGATCTTGCCCGCGTCCTTGGTCGCCTGACGCTGGGAGTCGGTGAAATATGCGGGGCAGGTGATGACGGCGTCCGTCACCTTCGTGCCGAGATATGCCTCCGCATCCGCCTTGAGCTTGCTTAAGATCATTGCGGAAATTTCCTGAGGGGAATATGCCTTGTCGTCGATCTTCACCTTGTAGTCGGAGCCCATCTCACGCTTGATGGAGATGACCGTACGGTCGGGGTTTGCAACGGCCTGACGCTTTGCGACCTGACCGACGATACGGGTGCCGTCCTTCTGGAAGGCGACGACGGAAGGCGTGGTGCGCGAACCTTCCGCATTGGCGATCACGACGGGCTCGCCGCCCTCCATGACTGCAACACACGAATTGGTAGTACCAAGATCGATACCGATAACTTTCGACATAATTGTTCTCTCCTTTTCTCTCTCTGATTTTTTCGGATCGCCCGCTTCGGCTCAAAGCCGTGCGCGGCGGAAATTACTTTGTGACGAGCACCTGCGCATAGCGCAGCACTTTTCCGTTCTGTTCGTAGCCCTTGACGAACACCTGCTTGACGATGCCGCTTGCTTCCCCTTCCTCGGGGTCGGACGCCATGATCGCTTCGCACTTCTCGGGGTCGAAGGGCTGCCCGACGGGGTCGATGGGCGCGATCTTCTCGTCCTCCAAGATCTTCCGGAAGGCTTGCAGCACCATCTCGATGCCCTTGTGCGTCTTCTCGTCCCCGCAGGACAGAAGCGCGCGTTCCAGATTATCCGCGACGGGGAAGAGCTTCCCCACGACGTCCGCCCTGCCCTCGGCATATGCCGTGGCGCGAGTCGAAGCCGTGCGCTTGCGATAGTTGTCGTACTCGGCGGTCACCGAATACCACTTGCGCTTGTATTCCTCGGCAGCGGCCTTCGCTTCTTCCGAAGCCTTCAATGCCGCCGCAAGTTCCGCATTTTCCGTTTCCTCGATGGCTTCCGCCTCTTTCATCTCTTCCGCAGCGTCTGCCTGCGCTTCGGAAACGGGGATGTTTTTTTCTTCTTTGCTCATACCGCCCTTTGCCTTTTTGATTTCGTTCACTTCTAATATAAGGTGATTTTCGCCCGCTTAAACGCATTTTTCCCACTTTTTTGCCCGCGGAAGCGAATTTTTTTACACAAAAAAGCGGGCCCCGACGAGCCCGCACAAAATGCAGCCGTTTGCGCCGCGATCAGGCGCCGTACTGAGCGCGGTACGCCTTCATGGCGGCAAGATACTCCTTCCCTTCGATGACGCCCTCCTCGATGGCGGCGATGATGTCCTCCATCGTGACGATGGAATACACCCTGATGCCATACTCGTCGAAGGCTTCTTCAACGGCGGACTTTTCGCCCGTGCCCTTCTCCTGACGGTCGACGGAGATGATCATCGCCTCGACGTCCACCTTCGCTTCCGCTTCGAGCTTGGGCAGAATTTCGCGCAGCGCCTTGCCCGAGGTCATCACGTCCTCGATGATGCACACCTTGTCGCCGTCTTCAAGCTTCTGCCCGACGAAAAGGCCGCCTTCGCCGTGATCCTTGACTTCCTTCCGATCGAAGCAGAAGCCGACGTCTACGCCGTGATTTTTGGCAAGGGCGATGGCGGTCGCAACGGCGAGCGGGATGCCCTTGTAGGCGGGGCCGACGAGCGTCTTCACGGAAACGCCGTGCTCCAGAAAACACTCCGCATAGTATTCGCCGAGCTGGGCGATCTGCGTGCCCGTGCGGTACTTGCCCGCATTGATGAAGTAGGGCGCCTTCCTGCCGCTCTTTAAGGTGAAGTCGCCGAAGAGCAGCACTTCGTTTTCCACCATGAACTTGATGAACCGCTGTTTGTAGTTGAGCATTTGTATTTCTCCTTTTTTATTTACTGTAATGCGCCGGTGAGCTCGGAAACGTGCGAAACGCCGTGGCGGTCGCACCAGTCGTTGAGCCCCGCGATGATCTTGGGGCAGGCGAAGGTATCGGTGAAGTTGTGCGTGCCCACCTGCACGGCAGAGGCCCCCGCCATGAGGAACTCCACCGCGTCCTCGGCGGTGCAGATGCCGCCCATGCCGATGACGGGGATATGCACGGCATGGCTTGCCTCGTACACCATGCGCACGGCAATGGGCTTGATGCCCGCGCCCGAAACGCCGCCCGTCGTGTTGGCAAGGAGAGGCTTTCTTCTTTCGATGTCGATGACCATGCCCGTGAAGGTATTGACGAGGGAGATGCAGTCCGCCCCGCCCTTTTCCGCCGCCTGCGCATTCAAAGCGATGCTCTCGACGTTGGGCGAAAGCTTGACGATGAGGGGCGTCTTGACAAGGCTCTTCTTGGCGGCGCGCGTCACTTCCCCGATGGTCTCGGGACGGATGCCGAACGCCATGCCCCCGCACTTTACATTGGGGCAGGAGATGTTGAGCTCGACGAAATCGACGAGCCCGTCGAGCCGCGCGCAGATCTCTGCGTAGTCCTCGATGGTGCTGCCCGCAACGTTGGCAAGGACGCGCGTCTTTTGTTTCAGCCAGGCAAGGTCGTGTTCGAGAAAGGCGTCGACGCCGGGATTCTGCAATCCGACGGCGTTCAAAATGACGCTGCGCCCCTCCGCGATGCGCGGCACGGGGTTGCCGAGGCGGGGCTTTAAGGTGAGCCCCTTGGTCGCCACGCCGCCCAGGCAGGAAATATCGTAAAGTTCGTTGAATTCCCGTCCGAACCCGAAGGTGCCGGAAGCGGGGATGACGGGGTTTTTGAGCGTGACCCCGCACACATTGACAGAAAGATCGGCCATGTTTATTTCTCTTGTTCGGGAGCTTTGAAAGCCGCTCCCCCATCCTCCCGCGCCGCAGCTGCTGCCGCACGGGCAAGTTCGTTGATTTGTTCCGCCGCCTTCTCCGCCTCTGCGACGAAGAGAGCGGAGACGCGCGTTCCGTCTTTGAAAACGAGCGTCAGCCTTCCGCGCCCGCAAATGCCGCCTCGGGCGCCGCTTTCGGCGCACTCGACTTCGCGAAGGGCGTACTCCCTGCCGCAGAATGCGAGCTCATCCCCCCGGAAAACGGCGACGATCTTCGGCGTCCTCGATACGAGAAAGAGCATCACGGCGCCCGCAAGAAGGAGCGCCCCGCCCGCCGCAAAGAAGAGATACGGGAAGGGAGAGTTGTGCGGCGAAGTTTCCAAAGCGCCCGTGGCGAGGGTGAACACTCCTGCCGCAAAGACGACGACTCCCGCACCCAGCAGCCCGAGCGCCGCCCGCAGGGCTCCCTTGTTTCGCTCTGCCAGAACGTTCATTCGCTCTCCTTCGCCGTGCATTCGCGCATGAGGGCGATGAGGCGGTCGTGCGCTTCCTCGACGTCGGCAACAAAGTAGGCGACATAGCTCCTGCCGTCCTTTCTCACGACGGTGAGCCTGCCCCAGCGGTAAGACCAGCCGCGCGCATGGGCAAGGCGGTAGCGCACGTTCACGAGCTCCTTCAAGGGGAAGGTCTGCCCCAGGAAGGTGAGCCATTCCCCCTCGCGCACGGCAACTTCCTTGGGCGTTTTCATCCCCTTGATGAAGTAGAAGAGGGAAAGCCCCGTGACAACAAGCCCCATGAGCACAAAGAAAACGTAGAGATAGACCGCGCTGCTGCCAATATAGCTGACCATCCAGCCCGCCACGCCCGCAAAGGCGAGCCCGAAGAGGGCGGTAAAGAGATACAGAAAGCGGGGCGCTTCGGCACGGCGGGCGATGACTTCGCGCTCCGTCATAAATTGACCTCGTTGATGTCGAAGACGGGGCCGTCCTTGCAGACGCGGGCGTGCGCGCCGTCCGTCTTTTCGCACACGCACACGAGACACGCGCCGATGCCGCAGCCCATGCGCTCTTCGAGCGAGACGAAGGTGGGGATATTCCGCCCCGCCGTCGCCTTTTTAAGGGCGCGCAGCATGGGAGCGGGCCCGCAGGAGAGCACGACGTCGGGTTTTACATCGTCGATCTCCGCCATGAACGCCTGCACGGAAGTGCCGTGGAAGCCCATGCTGCCGTCGTCCGTCGCGACGACGAGGCGGTCGCTCCGCTGCAATTCGTAGGGAAGGCAGTACGCCGCGCGGTTCCGAAAACCCATATAGGAAAAAACTTCCTTCTTGCCCGCATAGGCGCGGATGGCGGAGATGAGCGGGAAGATGCCCACGCCCCCGCCCACGAGGGCGACGCGCTTTTCTTCCTCCTTTACATAAAACCCGTTGCCCAAGGGCAGGAGGACGGAGAGCTGTTCGCCCTGCTTATAGTTTTCGGCAAGGGCGTGCGTACCCGCGCCCTTGACCTGATAGCACACGGTGATGCGCTCGCCCTCCGCCTTGCACACGGCGATGGGACGGCGCAGGGGGAAATCCTGCACGCCCACCATGCAGAACTGCCCGGGGCGCACCTCGATCTCCTCCTCCGTCGCAAACGTCAGAGAATAGACGTTCTCGGCGATGCGCACGTTCTCTAAAATGGTAGCCGTTACTTCGCGCATATTGCCCCCAACACGTTCTGAAGATCCGCCCGCATATCGAGGCAGGCAGCGCGCGCCGCTTCGTCGTAAGTGCCGCCGCGCTTCCGATAGGCGCACAGCACCCCGCGCGAGTTGTTGACGACGCCGCCGAGCCCGTTTGCGTCGAAGCAGTTTTTGAGCATCTCCGCATTCGCGCCCTGCGCGCCGTAGCCGGGCACGAGGAAGAAGGTGTGCGGAAGCCTTGCGCGCAGCACTTTGGCTTCTTCGGGATAGGTCGCGCCCACGACGGCGCCCACGCAGGAATAGCCGTATTTTCCGACGGTACCCTCGCCCCAGCGCTCCACCATGTCGCCCATGCACTCATAGACGGTGCGGCCGTCCTCAAGCTTTAAGTTCTGCAATTCGCCCGAGGAGGGGTTGCTCGTCTTGACGAGCACGAAGATGCCCTTGTCGCGGCTCTTGCACTGCTCCACAAAGGGCGTGATGCCGTCCGAGCCCAGATACCCGTTGACGGTGAGAAAATCGGAAGGGAAAGCGGAGAAGGTGTTCTCCCCCACGTTCGTTTCGCCGAGGAAGGCGGCGGCGTACTGCGAAGCGGTCGCGCCGATGTCGTTGCGCTTGGCGTCCGTGATGACGACAAGCCCCTGCTCCTTCGCATAGCGCAGCGTCTCGGAAAAGGCGCGAAGGCCCGCCGTGCCGTACTGCTCGTAATAGGCGATCTGCACCTTGACGGAGGGCACGATGTCGGAAACGGCGTCGATGATGCCGCGGTTGAAGGTGAGGATGGCTTCTGCTGCGTCTTCCAACGAGTTCGCGCCCGCGCGCATCCCTTCGGGCAGATAGGAAAACGAGGTATCTAAGCCCACGCAGGTGGGATTTTGCATTTTAATAATTTTTTCAATGAGCGTATCGACGATCATAATAATATCTCCTAAAAAGTAACTGCAAAGCAATAAAACTGAAAAAGTTATGCGCCGCGATCCTTTTCAATTTTTATCTTGGAATTTTACTTCGCCGTCCACGACGGTATATTTCACCCTTCCGCACACTTCCCTGCCCGTGAAGGGGGTGTTCTTGCCTTTGGAGACGAAATCCTTCGGGTCGATGACCCACATCTCGTCGAGGTCGACGGCGGTGAAGTCGGCGGGAGCACCCACTTCCAGCGCGCCGCCCTCCAAATTGAGGATGCGGGCGGGGTTGGAGCTCATCTTCCTGGCGAGCTCTTCAAGCGAGAGCGCGCCGCCCTTGACGAGCGCGGTATAGGAGAGCGCGAAGCTCGTTTCGAGCCCGCTGATGCCGAACGCCGCCTGGTCGTACTCCACGTTCTTGTCGTCCGCGTGATGGGGCGCATGGTCGGTGACGATGCAGTCGAGCGTGCCGTCTTTGAGCCCTTCGATGACGGCGAGGCGGTCTTTTTCTTCGCGGATGGGCGGGTTGACCTTGGTGTTGGTATCAAACGAGGCGATGACTTCGTCCGTCAATGTAAAGTAGTGCGGGCAGGTCTCCGCCGTGACCTTCACGCCGCGCGCCTTTGCTTCGCGGATAAGCTGCACGCCGCTGTATGTCGAAACGTGGCAGATATGCACGGGGATATCAAGGCTCTCCGAAAGGCAGATCTCGCGGGCGATGATGATGTCCTCCGCCGCGCGGACGCTGCCCTTGAGCCCCGTGAGCGTCGAATAATACCCCTCGTTGACGACGCCGCCGTCGACGAGCGATTTATCCTCGCAGTGGCAGAGGCAGATGAGCCCGAAGTCGGAGGCGTACTTCATGGCGTTTGCCATGAGCCCCGTGCTCACGACGGACTTGCCGTCCTCGCTGAGCGCCACCGCGCCCGCCGCCTTCATGCCGCCGATGGCAGCAAGTTCCTTGCCCTCCTGCCCCTTGGTGATGGCGCCGATAGGCCGCACTTTGCACAGATCAACGTCCTTCGCGCGCGATAAGATGTAGGTGACGACGACCTTGCTGTCCGTCACGGGGTTGGTGTTGGGCATGCAGCACACTTGCGTGAATCCGCCCTTGACGGCGGCTTTGGAGCCGCTTTCGATGTCTTCCTTCCTTTCAAAGCCCGGCTCGCGCAGATGGACGTGCATATCGATGAGCCCCGGGAAGACGGTGAGCCCGCTCCAATCGACCCCCTCGCCTTCGATGTGTTCGGCGATCTCTGCGATGCGCCCTTCTTCGACGCGGAGATCGGCACGGCGCACGCCGTCGGGCAAAATACAAGTTGCGTTTTTGAAGATCATATCTCCTCCTTGGTGAGCAAAAAGAGCATGGACATCCTCACCGCGATGCCCGAGAGCACCTGTTCTTCGATGCGGCTCGTCTCGCCGTCGATGAGCCCGCTCGTGAGCTCCACGCCGCGGTTGACGGGCCCGGGGTGCATGACGAGGGCGTTCGGCTTCGCGTACTTCATGAGCGCTTCGCTGACGCCGTAGAACTTGCTGTATTCGCCGAGCGAAGGGAAGTTGCCCGCGTGCTGGCGCTCGAGCTGGATCCTCAGCCCCATCACGACGTCGGCGCCCTCCACCGCTTCCTCGCGGGAGCGGCAAATTTTCGCCCCCATTCTTTCGATGCCCGTGGGGATGAGCGTCTTCGGCGCGTACATGGTGACTTCCGCCCCCAGCTTCTTTAAGCCGAAGAGGTTGCTCTTTGCCACGCGCGAGTGGGAGATATCGCCTAAGATAGCGACTTTGAGCCCTTCGATCGAGCCGAAATTTTCGCGCATCGTCAGCATATCCAGAAGCGCCTGCGAAGGGTGTTCGTTCATGCCGTCGCCCGCGTTGACGACGTGCGCCTTCACCGTCTTTGCAAGGAGGGCGGGCGCGCCGCCCATGGGATGGCGGATGACGATGATATCGTTCTTCATTGCATCCAGCGTCTTGCCCGTGTCGACGAGCGTCTCCCCCTTCTTGACGGAAGAGGAGTCCGCCGAAATGTTGACGACGTGCGCACCCATGTATTTGGCGGCGAGCTCGAAGCTGCAGCGCGTGCGCGTCGAGTTCTCGTAAAAGAGCGTCGTCACCGACTTGCCCTGCAAGTGCGGCAGCTTCTTGATGTTCTGCTTCAAGAGCTTTTTCATGTTCATGCCGACACTGAGGATCTCGTCGATCTCCTCTGCGGGCATTTCGCGAAGCCCTAAAATATCCTTATCTTTCAGCATCATTCCTCCCGATGACGGCAAGCTCGTCGCGCTCTGCACCGAGCTCCGTAAAATGTACGCTCACATATTCCGAACGCGAAGTGGGCACGTTCTTGCCCACGAAATCTGCGCGGACGGGCAGTTCTCTCCCGCCGCGGTCGACGAGGACCAGAAGTTCGATGCACTTCGGCCGCCCCAGGCGGAAAAGCGCTTCGATGCCTGCCACGGCGCTCCTGCCCGTGTGCAGGACGTCGTCGCACAGCACGACTTTTTTCCCCGAAATATCGAACCCGAGTTCGTTGACGCCCGCATCGGGCACGAAGAAGGCGGAGACGAGGTCGTCCCGCGTCATGCCGATGTCGAGCCCCGCCGCGGGAACAAAAACGCCCGTCCCCGACTGCAATTCGGTTTTGAGGCGCTCGGCGACGATCTCCCCGCCCCGCTTGACGCCGATGAGCACGACGCCGTCGAGGCCTTCGTTTCTTTCCTCGATCTCGTGCGAGAGGCGCACGAGCGTGCGCTTCAATCCCTTTTCATCCAATATGACCGGCATTGTCCCTCCCTGCGGCTCCCGCAAAATTTCGTCCGCAAGGCAGTCTTCCGCCCCAAGCGAAGGCAAGAAAAAACAGCCTCGCGGGATGCCGCAAGACTGTGCCTTTCCTCAAAATAAGCGGGCACGAAAGCTGCCCTGTTTTTCCAATGAGACGGCGTCTTGTCGGCATCACGGTACCGCACTTAAAAACGACGCCTATATGATAGCAGAACCGCCCCGAAATGTCAAGCTTTTCAAATAATTTGCGTCAGGGTAAAACGCGCTTTGTCGCAGGAAGTGAGAAAATACTCGATGCCGTTCTTTTCGCACTTCAGGGGGAAGTAGACGCTCCCGTGCAGGTGCCCGAACACCACTTTATCGACCGCGTTCTCTTCAAACAGCTGCGTAAAGAGGGTATCCTCCTTGCGGATGCCGAAGGGCGGGTAGTGGATGAGCGCGATGAGGGTATCCCCCTCCTTCCGCACCTTTCTGACTTCCGCAAAGGCGAGGCGGAAGCGCTCCCCCTCGCGGCGGTAGAGCGCCTCGTCGTGCTCGGTATAGTCGGCGCTCCCGGGGCACGCCCACCCGCGCGAACCCGCGATGACGACATTGCCGATGCGCACGCAGTCGTTCTGAAGAAAGGTGAAGCTTGCGTCGGGCGCGGCGGCGCGCACCCGCGTGATGCCGTTCCACCAATAATCGTGGTTGCCGCGGATGAATACCTTGCGCCCTTTGAGCGGAGCAAGGGACTGAACGTCATACATCCCCTCGTCGAGGTACATCCCCCACGAGGTATCGCCGCCCAAAAGGACGACGTCTTCATCCGAGACCTTCTGTTCCCAGTCCGCCTTGATTTTTTCGAAATGCCCCTCCCATTCCGGCCCGAACACGTTCATCGGCTTGTTGCTCTTGCCGGAAAGGTGCAGATCGCTGATCGCAAACACCTTCATGGGGGAAATTATAGCATAACTCTTTGCAAATATCAAGCGTTTCCCCCGCCGTGCGCCCGTCAGGCGCAAATGCCGTGCCGCCCGCGCCCACGCGCGGGAAAAAAGAAGCGCCCCGCGCAAAATTTGCGCGGGGCGCCCGTCCCAAACGTTATTCGAGTTCGAACTTGCCCGTATAGAGCTGATAGTACCTGCCCTTTTGCGCCATGAGCTGTTCGTGGTTGCCGCGTTCGATGATGCGGCCGTGCTCGAGCACCATGATGGCGTGGCTGTTGCGCACGGTGGAGAGGCGGTGGGCGATGACGAACACCGTCCTGCCTTCCATGAGCTTATCCATGCCCTTTTCGATGAGCGCTTCGGTGCGCGTATCGATGGAGCTCGTCGCCTCGTCGAGGATGATGACGGGGCAGTCGGAGACCATCGCGCGGGCAATGGAGAGAAGCTGCCTCTGCCCCTGCGAGAGGTTGGCGCCGTCCGAAGTCAGCATGGTATTGTAGCCGTCGGGCAGGTGGCGGATGAAGCTGTCCGCCCCCGCGAGCTTGGCTGCCTCGATGCACTCCCCGTCCGTCGCCGTCATGCGGACGTAGCGGATGTTCTCCATCACCGTGCCCGTGAAGAGGTGGGTATCCTGCAGCACGGTGCCGAGGGAATGGCGAAGATCGCTCTTTTTCATGTCGCGGATGTTGATGCCGTCGTAGGTGATCGTACCCGACTGGATGTCGTAGAAGCGGTTGATGAGGTTGGTGATCGTCGTCTTGCCCGCGCCCGTCGAACCGACGAAGGCGATCTTCTGCCCGGGCTTTGCGTAGAGCGAGATGTCGTGGAGCACCGTCTTGCCCTCTTCATAACCGAAGGTGACGCCGTAGAAGCGGATATCCCCCTTCAACAGCACGAAGTGATGGCCTGCGGGGCTGCCGTCGGGCACCTTCCATGCCCAAAGATCGCCGTCCCCGCGCTCTTCGTACCAATTTTCGCCCGTCTTCGTCACCCTGACGAGCGTCACGTCGCCGCCCTCGTCCTCGGGCACGGCGTCGAGCATCTCGAAGATGCGCTCTGCGCCCGCGAACGCCTGCACGATGGCGTTGAACTGCTGGGTGATCTGCTGGATGGGCATATTGAAGGAACGCACGAAGTTGAGGAAGGAGACGATGGCGCCGAGCGTCAGCGCCCCGCCCAACCCCTTTGTGAAGCCGTAGACGGAGAGCGCGTACCACCCGCCTTCCATGACGAGGAACGCCGCCACAAACGCCACGATGATATATTGGATATAGCCGATGTTGTTGGAGATGGGCCCAATGACGTTGGTGAGCACGTTCGCCTTGGTCGCGTTGACGCGCAGATCCTCGTTGAGAGTGCGGAAGGCAGCCTTCGCCTTTTCCTCGTGATTGAACACTTTGACGACGCGCTGGCCGCTCATCATCTCCTCGATATAGCCGTTGACGGAAGCGAGCGCGCGCTGCTGCTGCAAAAAGTACCCGCCGCTGCGCTTTGCGAGCTTCTGCGTGAAGAGGAACATGCCCACGACGAAGATCATGGCGACAAGCGTCAGCGTCGCGGAATAGAACACCATCATGCAGAAGGTGCCGACGATGGTCACCGTCGAGTTGATGAGCTGCGGGATGGTCTGCGAGAGCATCTGACGGAGCACGTCGGTATCGTTCGTGTAACGGCTCATGAGCGTGCCGTGCGTGTGCGTATCGAAGAACTTCAAAGGAAGCGTCTGCATATGCGAGAACATCTCGTTCCTCAGCCGCTTCATCGTGCCCTGCGCCACGACGACCATGATGCGGAAGTAGGTGTAGTTGCACACGACGCCCGCAAGGTAAATGCCGCCCATCGCACAGAGCGCGCCGATAAAGCCGCTCCAATCGATGTCGGTCTGCCCGATGAGGGGGGAGATGAACTGATCGACGAAGATGCCGAGGAACATCGACCCGCCCACCGAGGCGAACGCGGAGACGACGATGAGCACGCAGGCAAAGATGAATTTGCCCTTGTGATCGACGAAGAGATAGCGCATGAGGCGCGAGAAGATCTTTTTGCTGTTGGCGTCCAGCCGTGCGGGCGCACGCCCGCCCCTTGCCATGTTATTCGGCATCGGCATGATCGTCACCTCCTCTCGTCTGCGATTCGTAGATGCTGCGGTAAATTTCGTTGCTCTTCAAGAGCTCTTCGTGCGTGCCGAAGCCCGAGACGCGGCCCTCGTCGAGAACGAGGATGCGGTCGGCGTCCTGCACGGAGTTGATGCGCTGGGCGATGATGAGCTTGGTGACCTCGGGCGCGTGTTCGCGCAGCGCCGCGCGGATGCGGCTGTCCGTCTTGGTATCGACGGCGGACGTCGAATCGTCGAGGATGAGCACCTTCGGACTCTTCAGAAGCGCCCTTGCGATGCACAGCCGCTGCTTCTGCCCGCCCGAGACGTTGACGCCGCCCTGCCCGAGGTCGTATTCATATTTCCCCGGGAGCTGTTCGATGAACTCGTCGGCGCACGCCTGTTTGCAGGCGAATTCGAGCTCTTCCTGCGTGGCGTCCTCCTTGCCCCAGCGCAGATTCTCTGCGACCGAGCCCGAGAAGAGCACGTTCTTTTGCAGCACCATCGCGACGGCGTCGCGCAGGGCGGTGAGGTCGTACTCCTTCACGTCGCGGCCGCCCACTTTGACGCTCCCTTCCGTCGCGTCGTAGAGGCGCGGGATGAGGGAGACGAGCGTCGTCTTGGCGGAACCCGTCTGCCCGATGATGCCGATCGTCTCGCCCGAGGCGATCTTCAAAGAGACGTCCTTGATGACGTCCTCCCCTTCGCCGCCCTTGCGGTAGGCAAAGCTGACGTGATCGAATTCGATCGAACCGTCCTTGACTTCGAAGACGGGGTCGGCGGGGGCTTCGATGGTGCTCTCTTCCGACAAGATCTCGGAGATACGCTCCATTGCGGGGCGGGACATGGCGATGAAGGTGAGCACCATCGCCACCATCATGACGCCCGAAAGGATCTGCGTCGCATACGAAAGAAGGCCGGTAAGGTCTGCGATGCCGAGGTCTCTTCTGACGATGCTCACGCCGCCCACGGTGAGCAGGATGATCATCGTCGTATACATGATGACCTGCACGACGGGGCTCATCGCCGCCATCAGCTTTTCGGCGCGCACCGAATAATCGTAAACTTCCTGCGTCGCCTTCTGATATTTTTCGATCTCCGGCCCTTCGAGGACGTACGACTTGACGACGCGGATGCCCGTGAGGTTTTCCTGCGCGACGGCGTTGAGGCGATCGTACTTTTTGAACATCTGCCGAAAGCTCGGCTGCGCGGCGTTCATGATGAGGAGCACGAACACAAAGAGGATGGCTGCCGCCACGAGGAAGATCCACGCGATCTGCGGCTCGATGATGAATGCCATGACGGAGGCGAAGACGAACATGACGGGCGCGCGCACGAGCATGCGGATGCTCATCTGGAAGGACATCTGCACGCTCGTGATATCCGTCGTCAGACGGGTGATGAGCGAGGACGTCGAGAAGCGGTCGATGTTGGCGAACGAGAAGGTCTGGATCTTATCGTATGCGTCCTGCCTGAGGTTGGCTGCAAAACCCGCGCTCGCCTCGGAAGCGAGCTTGCCGCCCAGAACGCCGCTTGCAAGCGACACGAGCCCCAGCACGAACATGATGCCGCCGAAGATGGCGATCTGAACGAAATCTTCCTGAACAAGATTGCGCCCTTCTTCCTGCGCTCCCTCGATGACGCCGACGAGCAGCGTCATGACGAAGGGGATGAGGATCTCCATCGCCGCCTCGACGACCATGACGACGGGCGTTAATATGGCGCGCGACTTATACTGCCGCACGCTCTTCATGAGTCTTGTGATCATAAGTCTTGCTGTTTTCTCTCCTTTTGATCGGGTCCTGCTTCGGGAAAAGTCTCTTTGGAAAGCGCTTCGAGCTCATCCGCCATGTGAAGAAGGCAGCGGTAGACGGTCTTTGTTTCCTCCTCCGAAAGCCCGCGGCGCATGGCGTCCTCCGTCTTTTGGACGAAGCGGCTGCATTCGTCGGCGACCTCCTTCCCGCGTTCGGTAAGCGCGACGCACTTGACGCGCGCATCCTCCCCCGCCCTGCGCTCGATGTAGCCCTGACGCTCGAGCGCCTGCAGAAGGCCGGTCACCGAAGAAGGACGGGTGCTGCAGCATTCCGTCGCGATGAGCTTTTGGGTACACTCCTCCCCGCGGGCGTGCTTGGCGGCAAGATAGCCCAAAACGTTCACCTGCGAAAAGCTCAGAACGAGCGAACGCAGGTTTCCGTCCAGAAGGCGGTACAAAATGCGCGCCGTGCGGCCGATGGCATAGCCGAGATCGTTGTCCTGGATGCGTTCCATGTCCTCTTCCCGAAAAAAATAATTAGGAACCTATTGTTTAGATTCCTAATTATTATACACGTTCCGCCCCCTGTCGTCAAGCGCAGGAAGAGAAAAAATGATGAAGACTGCGTGAAATTTAACACAGTTCTTCCACGGCGATCACGAAGCGCGTGCCGTCTTCAAAGACAACAGCCGTCCGCCCCGTCTGCGCATCGAACGTGACTTCCGCTTCAAAGCAGACTTTGAGCATGGCAAAGACTTCCTCGGCGAACTCCATCTCGGTAACGAATTGCTTGCGTGTTTCCATAGTATTTCCTCCCGTAGGTTGATTTACGGAGATTATACCGTACAAATGCCGTCGATTGATGCGATGTTTTGTCTGATCGTGTCGAATCGTGTGGAAAACGAAAAAATAATTCGCCAAAATTCGGGAAAATTTCTCTTCTTTACGCTTTTTTTGCGCTTGACAGCCCGCCCCTTTTCCGCTATAATAGAGATAAGTTTCGGTGCAATGCGCAGGGATCGCCGCGTCGAAGCAAGGCAAAAGACTTTTCCCTCTGCCTCTGCCGCGCAACAAAATATGCAGGAATCGCCTAGCGGTATGGCGTCAGCTTCCCAAGCTGATCCCGGCGGGTTCGACTCCCGTTTCCTGCTCCATATGAACAAAGGGCATTCTTCCGAAGGGAGAATGCTCCTTTGTTTATTCTATTTGGCAGAAGGGAGCACGAGCGCAGCCGAAGTACTCCCGTTTCCTGCTCCATACTGAAAAGCGGAGGTTTTGCCTCCGCTTTTTTCACCTCTTTTTCAGTTCTTCCACCGCCCAGCGGAGAAAATCGGCTTTCGTCATGCCCGCCGCCTTGATCGCGGCCGATATACTCTCGCACTCTTCCCGTTTCAGATTGACAACAAAATGCTCATATCGGTCTTGCGTCTTTTCCCGATATCGCTTATCCGCCGCCTTCTGCGCCTCACTTCTTGCCATCGTCCGCCTCCTCAAAAGAGATCGCTTTCGGCAATATACGCCTTCAAATCGTCGATCGTCGGGCAGGAAGCCTTTGGAACGTTGAAAGACATCGTGACCCGTTCAACGCTGCGTTCCACCGTCCACGAAGCCTTGTTCTCCCGCACCGTGTAGATTTTGCCTTGTTTTGTGACCGTCATAACAATACCTCCGAATGATTCTTTGAAGGGGGTTGACACGCTCCCCTTTTTCTGCTATAATAGGACTTACGAGGGGGCGGTTGCTCCGCCCCGCTCTGCCTATCGACGATTATTTATCGTCGGCTGCCTTGTCGGACTTTGGCTTCTTCAAAACGATTGAAATTCTTACGCTTTCGACTGCATTTTGATTTTCGATCGCTTCTGCCAAGTCCTGCAAGGCTTTTTTCTGCCATTTTTCGGGCGCCGTCCTTCCGCGTGACCTTATTATACCATGCAGGCTAACATATATCAACCGATCTTACAATGTTTTCACAATTCCCGCAGACCGTGATAAGATACGCGCCGCGCGGAGCGCCCGCCTCCCGCAAAGGCGGACAATGCGCCTCCCCCTGCGCCGTCCCCCTGCAATCGGTTGACTTTTTCCCCGAAAGCCAATATACTTTATTCCCGACCACCATCATCTGAGAGGGATACCATGGAAGAAACGCTGCGGCGCGCCTGCATCGAGCGGCTCAAAGAAGAACTCGTGCCCGCGATGGGCTGCACCGAACCCATCGCCGTCGCCTATGCCGCCGCCCTTGCAAAAAAGACGCTGGGCACGCTCCCCGAGCGCGCCGAGATCGAAGTGAGCGGCAACATCTTAAAGAACGTCAAGAGCGTCATCGTCCCCCACACGGGGGGACTGAGAGGCGTGGAGAGCGCCGCCGCGGCGGGCTTTGCGGCAGGAGACGCCGACCGCGAACTCGAAGTGCTCTCCTGCGTACGGGAGGAAGAGTACCCCCGCATCGCGGAATACCTCAAAGCGACGCCGCTCACCGTCCGGGAAGCGCAGAGCGGCTGCGTGTTCGACATCGGCATCCGCGCCTTTCACGGCGGGCATACGGCATATGTGCGCATCACGGGGCATCATACCAACGTCGTGCGCCTCGAACAGGACGAAAACGTGCTCATAAACCGCACGGAGAGCGGCGAAGCCGACCCCGCCGCAGACCCCCTCACCGTGCGCGCCATCGTGGAATTTGCGAAAGAAGATGACCTTTCGGAAGTAAAAGAGGCGCTCGAACGGCAAATCGCATACAATACCGCCATCTGCGACGAGGGGCTGAAAAACGACTGGGGCGCGCGCGTCGGCAAGACGCTTTTAAGCGCATTCGGCAACGACATCCACAACCGCGCCAAGGCGTGGGCGGCGGCAGGCTCGGACGCCCGCATGAACGGCTGCCCCCTGCCCGTCGTGGTCGTTTCGGGCAGCGGCAATCAGGGCATCACCGCTTCCGTGCCCGTCATCGCCTATGCCGAGCACCTGCACGCTTCCCATGAAACGCTTTTGCGGGCGCTCGCCCTTTCCGACCTTGTGACCATCCACTTAAAATCGGGCATCGGTCGGCTCTCGGCGTACTGCGGCGCGGTGAGCGCGGGCGCGGGCGCGGCGGCGGGCATCTGTTTTTTACACGGCGGCGGGGTGGACGAAATCTCGCACACCATCGTCAATGCCATCGCCATCGATTCGGGCATGGTGTGCGACGGTGCTAAATCGAGCTGCGCCGCCAAGATCGCCTGTGCCGTGGAATCGGGGCTCATCGGCTTTGAGCTGTACCGCGCGGGCGGGCAGTTCTACGGCGGCGACGGCATCGTCTCGAAGGGAGTGGAGAACACCATCCGCAACGTGGGCGAGCTCGCCAGCCGCGGCATGCGCGAAACGGACGAAGAGATCATAAGGTTGATGCTGAAATAAGCGTTTCGCCGAAAATCTTTTTGCTGACGCAAAAATCTTTCCGCGAGGAACGAGCGCTATCCATCGAACTTACACAACCGCCCACGAACCTATCTGTCCTTATCAAACAACAAGCGCCAAGTATGGCGCAAATTGTGTCCTGCTGCGCAAAAGCGTGGTTTTGCTTGCAGAAGTATGTTTAAGAAAAGGGCTCCCGCAAAAGTCGCGCAGCGAGTTTTGCGGGAAGAGGAGCAGCGAGCATCGGAGCATAGCCGCGAGGAACGCAGCGGCTTGCGAAATTTGCTCCGCTGCGACGAAGCGGAGGGAAACCCTCCTCGCGGAAGAAATTTTGAAATAACTCCTTAATATAGCCTCCTCTTCGGGGGTGAGCAGGCGCATTCTTGCAAAGAGCCCGGTGGGCTCTTTGCCGCCTGTGAACTTGGAAACGGCACATAGTCCGTGCCGTTTCCTGACCGAGCGCGGTTTCCACCGCGCGAGACGGTGGCGCGCTGTCCAACATTTATGTTGGCAGCGTGACGGAGGGAGTAAAAAGCTCCCGAAAAAACGTTTTGCGAAAAAATCATTGCGGAAGCATTTTTTCATGATATATGCGGCGCGTATCATGCAAACAGCGTGAACATCTCATCCCGATCGAAGGTGATGTGCGCCTCAGCGGAAACGCCGTTCCTCTCGTAGCCGATGATGACCGTATCCCCTTTGCGCACATTGAACAGGAAGGTCGTCACCGTATGCAGGCGGGTGATCGTCTTTTCCGCGCCGCCCTCGATGCAGATATCCGTGAGCAGATCCCCTTCCCGCAATTTGCCCTCGGCGGGGCTTCCCTTCGTGACCTCCTGCACGGACACCTTCTCCACGATATGGGATGAGCCCGTATCTTCATCGTAAATGCTCGTGCGCGCGTCGACGCGGGCGGTCATCCCGAGCGTGGCGCGTAAAGCGCCCTTACTGTCATTCATCCCGGCGTTGTCTATGATGTTCTGCGCGACGCCGATCGCCAGATTGACGGGGATGGCATAGCCGAAATCTTCGACGCCCGTCGCCTCGGACCGCGCATTGACGATGCCGATGAGCGAGCCGTCGATATTGTAGAGCCCGCCCCCCGAATTGCCGTGGTTGACGGCCGCATCCACGCGGATCTCGAGAAGGTTGAGCGTCCGCCTGTTGTCCGCCGCAAGGATGTCGATATATTCCGACGGCACAGAGACGATCCCGCGCGTCACGGAGACGCCCTGGCTGTCGGGATTGCCGATGGCGTACACCGTCTCGCCCGCCGTCAGCTCGTCGGAATCGGCCGGCGTGACCGTGCGCGCCGCGCTGTTTTTGAGCCGTTCGCTGCCCTCGATGCGAATGACGGCGATGTCGTAATCCATCGCGCCGCCCACATACTCCGCTTCGATGTACTGATCGAGATAGTATTCTCCGTAGAGATAGATGCGGATGTCGTCGGAGATGTGCGGGATGCTCTCGTTGCCGATCGAATCCTGCTCGTAGACGACGTGATAATTGGTGATAATGTAGGCATCGCCCGCCTCTTTATCCATCTCGTAGATGACGCCCGCGCCCGAATACGTCTGTTCCTCGATTGCGGTGCTCGAAGCGCGCGAAGAGGAGACGTACTCCTTGAATACGCTGTTGATGGCGACGACCGACTGCACCGCCGCCCCCACGGAGACGGAAGAGTCGGCATTCACGGAATAGCCGATCTCCTTCAGGAAATCGACAAACGTTCCCTCAAATCCCTCCTCCTTCGCTTCCCGGTACAGGCGGTATGCCTCGGTGCTTCCGCCCGTAAAGACGTTTTCCCAATCCATCCAGGTGCTGCCGCCGATGTCGTCGGACACCACGGGATCGTCCGTTTCCCCCGGATCGTCCGGTTCCGGCGTGACGGACGGATCGTCCGAAGAAGTCGAGGGCGCAAAGAAGGTACACCCTGCGAGCGTAAAGGCGAGCACGCCCGCCGTCAGAACGGCAAGAAACGCCGCCGTCATCTTTTTCATATCTATCCTCCCGCCGCATCCTGCGGCCATATCCGATCGATCGTGCAATGATCTATATTACAGTTTACAGGGTCTTCCTGAAAAACAGTTTAATAAAAGATGAAAATTGCATGGAAATGCGCCGCCCCTATGCGGCGCGCAGGATATTATATCATACGAGAGGCCGTTTTACAACCAAAAGAAGGGCGATCGCTCGCCCCTCTTCCGGTCTTTTCTTCGTGACGACCCCTTTGCGCTTACAGATCGTCTGCGTCCTGTTCGGGCAGCCCGCCCTCGGCGGGAACGCCCGTGTAGGAGCCGAGCGCGTCCTCTTCGGAGCGCATCTTTGCCCCCTCTTCAAGGCGTTTTGCCCCGTGCAGACGCTTGAAAGCGCCATGCGGGAAAATGCCGTCAGTCACAGTTCTTTTCCGTCTTGGCGTTCTGCTTTGCCTTCGCGCCGCTTTTTGCAGCGTTCTTTGCGGCGTTCTTCGTGCTGTTCTTGCCGCAGTTCTTGCGTTCCGTCATAGTTTTCCTCCTGTTTGACCGCGCCCAAAAAAGCCCGTTCGAAAAAGGCTTCTCTTTCAGGCGCCTTTGTAAGGGAGATGCAGATCGACTTCCCCCTGCTTTGCCCCGCACAGCGGGCAGACCTTCCATGCCTCTTTTGCGGTGTGCATATAGCCGCACTCTCCGCAGATCCAGATGACGGGATGTTCGGCGGAATAGAGCGCGCCGTCCCTGACCGCACCGTGCAGATAGCGGAAGATGACCTCGTGGTTTTTCTCGACCTTGGCGACCTCTTCGAACTTGAAGGCGACATCCTCGAATCCCTCCTCCCGCGCGATGCGCGCAAAGGAAGGATAGATGTTCTCGTGCTCGCTCTTCTCGTCCTCGGCCGCAAACAAGAGGCTTTCGGCGATCGTTCCCGTATGGAAGGGATAGCCCGCATCCACGCGGATATTATCGCGGCTGCCCGCGTGTTTTATGAGCAGTTCAAAGAACACGCGCGCATGGTTGGTCTCGTTCTTAGCGATGGTGCGCAGCGCATCGGCGAGCGACATGAGTCCCGCCGCCGTCGCATCCCGCGCGACGAGCTGATAGCGCATCCCCGCCTGGCATTCGCCGGCAAAGGATCGGGCAAGGTTGAAATAAGTCTGAGTTTGGGTAAAGTCCATCTGAATTCCTCCGTTACACCGCTTATTTTCCCTCCCCTTGCGCCTTTTTATGCAGAAAACATAAAAAACGCCCGCCCGCCGCGCAAAAGAGCGCGGCGGGCGGGCGAAATATCTGCAACACAGCAGCCCTCATCGGCTTTTTCGGGGCATCTCCCTCGAAAGCGGCAGCCGGAGCTCGTATTCCCAGCTCAAAATGCCCGTCAGACGGATCATACGAAGCACAAAGGGCGGGGACGGGGCGCCGTATTGTTCCGCCCTTATGAGAAGTTCTTTCAAAACGGCGCAATTCGTCTCTTCCGTACAGCCCGCACAAAGATATTCCCCGCCCGGGAGCAGCAGGACGTCGGCATCCGCAGGGCGGCGTTCGCAGACAGCGAACATCATGCTCTTCCCCTCTGACTCATAGATCCCCGCCTCATCCGCAAAGGAAAAGAGCGGACGCCGCGTCTCCCCCACCTGCGCGTAGAAGTGGCGGAGATAATCGTGCAGCGTCTCGACCGTAGGGGAGATCGGGCGCTCGGAGAGCAGCACGGCACGCTCGGGCAGTATCTTAACGGATGCGCCCGCGGGCAATTCACGCAGTTTTCCCGCGTAATGCGCCTTCACCTGCGCGATGCGCCGTTTGGCTTCCTCGAGCGCCGCGATCGCTTCATCGGCCTGCCGCAGCGCCCGCTCGAAGCCGTCGATGAGCGCATCAAGCTTCTCCGTCTTGAGCATGCTCCCGATCTCTCGCAGCGAAAACCCCATGCTTTTGAGCGCAGCGACCGTTTTGATGCGGATGATATCTTCCTCGGAATAGCGGCGGTAGCCAGTCCAGCGGTCGGTCTCCGACGGCGCGACGAGCCCGATGCGGTCGTAATGGCGCAGCGTTTCCGCCGTCACGCCCGCGCGCGCAGCCGCCTCCCCCACCGTAAAAAATTTTTGCATAAAATCCCCCTTTTTCTCTTGACATTTGTGTTACACAAGGGTTTATGATCATGATAGCAAAAAGAAAGAGAAATGTCAAATACGGAGGTATGACCATGAAAAAAACGTTGACTTTTGCGGCGGCGCTCATCTTAGCCGTCCTTCTGCTCGGAACCGCAGGCGGATGTAAGGATCAAGAAAACTTTTCCGAAAAAAGCTATTCGTGCGCGGGGGAGAACGTCGAGCGTGTGAACATCGACGTTCGTGACAGCGCCGTCGAGATCGCCCCGTCCGAGGACGGCACGCTCCGCCTTGCGTATTATGAGAGCGAGGCACGAACCTATGAGATCGCCTTCACGGACGGAACGCTCTCTGTCTCTCTCACGGCAAACGGGGGGACCCTGTTCGGCGTCCTGCCCGACGCGCGGTTTCGCACGCTCCGCCTGTTCCTGCCGGACGGCCTGCGCGCGCTCAGCGTCTCCACCACCGGCGAGGACATCACCCTTGCCCCACTCGCCCTTTCGGAGCGCATTTGGCTCAGCGCCAACGGCGGAAATATCGGCTTTGAGAGACTCTCTGCCCGAGAGATCGGCCTCAACGCCAAAAATGGCAGCATCACGGGGAGCGTCGTCGGGGGATGGGATGATTTTTCCATCCGCTGTACGGTCAAAAAGGGAGAGAGCAACCTGCCCGCCCTCAAAGAGGACGGAGCGAACGATTTGCTCGTCGACTGCAACAACGGCGACGTCGCCATCTCGTTCGAACGATAAAACGTTCAAGCAAAACGCCCGCCCGCCGCGCAAAAAAGCGCGGCGGGCGTTCCGAATCGAGCCCGCGGCCTATAAACTGTACTTTGCGGAAAGTTTCAGGACGGCGGAGAGGCAGTCGTTGAGGGCGCGCTGTTCGGCGGCGGTGAGCGCCCTGCCGCGATAGAGATCGAGCGCGCGCACGACGGCGTCGAGTTCCAGGCGGTCGGCGGCATCGAGCTCCGCCGCCTTCAGCTTGGCGATGAGCGAATCGACGTGGGCAAGCTGCAGCTCCCCTTCCTCGGCGCTCAGCGCGGGAGGCAGCTCCTCCCCGACGGGCATCTCCTCGTCCAGCCCGACGTGGAACGTCTCGTAAATTTCTTCGCTGCGGTCCTGCTTCTGCTTCTTTTTTGGGGCGGGGATGAAGAAGAGAAAGCGCACGAGCGCCGCGACTGCCGTATAGAACGCCGCCCAGACGACGAAGTCGGAAGAACTTTCCGCGATCCCCGCGACGAGGACGAGCCCCACCGCTCCCAACAGGAGCGCGACGGGCGGATAGGCGCGCTCGGCGCGCACGAGGACGAGGACGATCCCCGCCAGCACGAGGAGCGCGGGTGCGCCGAAATAGAGCAGCCAGCCGGGCAGCTGCGCCACGAGCTCCAAAAATTCCCTGATTTGCATAACGATCGATAACAGCATATTTACTCCTTTTGCGATGATACCCCTCTTGTGGGCGAGACCGCAGTCATATTTTGCAGAAAACGGGCGTTTCCTGCCCTTTTTCAGGCTTCTATATCCACTTCATACCCGAGGGCGATGTTGAGGATGCGCGCGCGCACGCTCTCCTCCCTGACGTGCATGGCCCCGGCGACCGCCTTTTTGTAGAGCGCGATCTGCGGCGCATAATCGCGGCGCAGCCGCTCCGCGGAGTGCGAAGAGAACTTGTAGTCAAGGAGCAGCCAGCCCTCCTTTGTTTCGGCAAGCAGATCGACCGCGCCCTGAAAGACAAGAAGATCGTCCGTCTCCCCCAGCCCCGACTCGCGCGCGGAAAGGCGCAGAAGGAAGGTCTGTTCGCGCAGGACGCGCCCGCTCGAAGCCGCTTCGCGCAGGGAGGGGAGCGCAAGGATGCCTTCGAGCTTTTTCTCGTCGAGAAGGGCGGCCTGTTCTTCCGAAAGCAGCCCCTCCCCTTTCATGCGGATGAGTTCCTCTTTCGCGCCCGCCCCGAAGCGGACGTGCTGCAAAAAGGCATGATAAGCCGTGCCTTCCTCGGCGGAACGCCCCGCCTCCGCGCGTTCCTCCCCGGACGCAGGCGCGGGCCACTCGGCGCGCATCGCCTGCAGGAGCTCGGTCGCGGAGCTCTTGACGGGAAGGAGGGTGCTCTCCTCAAAGGGATAGCGCTGCCCGTAGACGGCGGCAAGGGCGCTCTCCTCGGCGGGCGCAAAAGCAAGTTCCTCCTCGGCAGGAGCCTCCCCTTCTTCGGGGAGCGGCATGAGATAGTCGCGGAAGCATTCCGGTGCGATAAACCCGGAAAAGCGATCGGCGAGGGCGGGCGGCGCGGCGCCGGGCGTCTTGGAAAAGACGAGGAAGAGCTTGTATTTTGCACGCGTCATGGCAACATAGAGGAGGTTGAGCTCCCCCTTGCGCTCCTCTTCGACCTGTTCGAAGGCGATGGCGCGGCGGTGCAGCGTGGGGCAGGCGGCGCGCGACGCCTCGTCAAAGCTCTTGGGCGCGAAAGAGAGGGCGTCCGAGTGGAGCACTTCGTCCGTTTCGGCGCCGTGGAAGGCGCGGTCCATATCGAGAAGGATGACGACGGGGTATTCGAGCCCCTTGGAAGCGTGCATGGTGAGCACTTTGACGGCATTCTCGCCGCCGCTCTCGCGGAAGTCCACCTTGTTTTCCGCCGCCTTCAAACGGTGCAGGAAGGCGGTGATGTTCCCCTCGGCCTCCTCCATGAGGCGAAGGACGCGCCTTAAACGCAGTTCTCCCTCCTCTTTGGCGGCGATCTCCGCTTCGAGGCCGTCCGACAGGAGCAGCCCGATCATCTCGCGCGCGGGCCGCACGCGGGAGAGCAGGCGGTAGTGCTCTGCAAGGGCAAAGAAGTCTTTGAGCTTCGCCGAAAGCGCGTCGCACATCTTCTCCGCATATTCGCGGCAGGCGGCGCGGAAAGTGGGTGCCGAAGGGAAACGTGCGCGCACGGCGGCAAGGTCGGTCTCCCGGAACCCGCCGAGGAAGGAGAGCATCGCCCCCGCCATGGGGATATCCTGCTCGCCGTTGTCGAGGAAGGAGAGCCAATCGAGGATGAGGCGCGCCTCCCAGAAGTCGCAGACGTTGACGTCTGCCGTCGCGGCGACTGGGATGCCCGCATCGCCCAGGGCACGCACGGTGAGCGCCGCCGCGCCCCCGTTGACGCGGGAAAGGACGGCGATGTCGCCGTACGTCACGGGGCGTTCCCTGCCCTCGTCGGCATCGAACCACATCCTGCCGAGCTCGTGCCGCACGAGGCGGACGACGGTGCGCGCCAGGCGGTCATCCTCCCCTTCGGGCTGCGGGGCGAGCACGGAATAGATGCCGCGCTCCGCTTTCTCCCCCTTTTCCCGTTCGGGTGCAAGCACGAAATGCACTTCGCCCTCATGGCTGCCGTACCGCCTGCCGCCCTGCATCTGCGCCCTGTTTTTATAATCGAGCCCGCACGTCTCCTCCGTCATGGCATGGGAAAAGACGCGGTTGACCGCCGAGAGCACGGCGGAAGAGGAGCGGAAGCTCTCGCTCAGCGTGAGCGAAACGGGATACTCTTCCGTCTTCTGTAGGAAGTAGCGCGAACGGCTGCCGCGGAAGGCGTAGATGGCCTGCTTCGCGTCGCCGACGAGGAAGACCTCCTCCCCGCCCGCGAGACGCAACAGCTCCTCCTGCACGAGGTTGACGTCCTGATATTCGTCTACGAACACATAGCGGTATTTCTGCCGCACGGCAGCGCGGAGATCCTCCTGCTGCAAGATGCGCAGCGCGCCGTGTTCGAGGTCGTTGTAATCCAAGAGCCCCGCCTCGCGTTTGAGCGAAAGGAAGCGGGCGCGGTAATCGAGGGCAAGCGCGGAAAGGGCGCGCGCACGGGCAGAGGCGTCCTCATGGCGGGCACGTTCCGCCGCCTCGTCCCCCAGAGAGGAAAGCTGCTTTTCGAGCTCCTTGAGCGCCTCGGAGACCGCCTTGAGCCGAAGGAGACGGTCGAGTTCCTCCCCCCGGAGTTTTGTCATCTGCGGCGCCCGGGGGAGGCGTTCCTCCGCCCGCGACGCGGCGAGCGCGGCGGCCGCGAACAGCCCGTCCGCCTCCAGATAGGAAGAGACGCGTTCCCAAAGAGCCGCGTGCAGCTTGACGCCCTCCATGTCGGGGGCGAGCGCTTCTATCTCCCGCAGCAGGATGGAAAGCAGCCTCTTCGTCTGCCCTTCGAAGACGGCGGCGACGTCCGCAAAGGGGAGCGTTCCCGCCGCCTTCAGGCTTGCCTCGGGGTCGGCCCCGTCCTCCGCCGCGTCGACCATCCCGAGCACCAGCTTGCGCAGCGTCCTGTCGCTCTTCTTGCGGAAATAGAAGGAAAGCAGGGCGCGGAACGCTTCGCCCCCGTTCTTATACGCCTCGTCGAAGGTCTCGTCGAGGGCGCGGGCGGAATACGTCTTCCATTCGGGGTCGTCCTCCCCCGCGATGCGGAAGGCGGGATCGACGCCCTCCACATAGAAATAGGTGCGGATGAGGCGGGCGCAGAAGACGTGCATGGTGCAGATGTCGGCAAGCGGGAGGGCCGCGATCTGCGCCTTGAGGCGGGCGCGCGCCCCTTCGTCCCGCGTTTCGCCGACCGCCCTGACGAGCGCCGAGCGCAGCTTTTCGCGCATCTGCGCCGCAGCCTTCCGCGTATAGGTGACGGCGAGCACCTCTCTCACGTCCGCGCCGCCCACGATGAGGGAGACGAGGCGGTTTATCATGACGAAGGTCTTGCCGCTCCCCGCCGAAGCGGAGACGATGACCTTGCCGCGCGCCCCGATGGCGGCGGCCTGTTCTCTTGTCGGATCGGTGCTCATGAGCCCTCCTTTTCCCTGCGGACGATCTTTGCGATCTCGCTGCACTTGACGGCATCTTCGCTCCGCTCCTCCCCCACGAACCCGCAGAGAGAGCGGAATTTGCAGTACTTGCACGCCCCTTTATAGGGGGAAGGCGCGATGTTGCCCTCCTTCATCTCGCGCTCGGCCTTCTCGGAGACGAGCACGGAATAATCGAGGAAGGCGGCAAAGTCCTCCCCGCTCATGGCTCTGTCCTGCGCCCGTCCGCCCTGCCTGTAATCAAAGACCGCGCTTTCGCCGCGTTCGCCCTCTTTGAGCGACTTATCCATGCGGCGCACGACCTCGCCGTCGCTGCTGAAAAAGCCGCGCATCCGGAAACGCTTTGCGGCATCCTCGGGTGAGGCGACGTCGCTTGCGGCGGGGAAGTAGAACGCCCCCGCAGGCACCCCGCCCTCCGAAGCGCCCTTCAGATACAGTTCGAGCTGCAATTTCCTGCCCGTATAGTAGGCGGTCGGGGAATCTTCGATCTCACCCGTCTTGTAGTCGATGACGCGGATATAGCGGTCGGCAGCGTCGATGCGGTCGGTCTTGCCTTCGAGCGAAAGCTCTCCGACAAAGACGCGCGCCTCCGTTTTGAGGACGGAAAAGTCGGAGAGGGCGAGCTGACGATAGGCGGCCGCGGCGACCTCCTGCCCCTCGGCGACCAGCCGTTCCCCCGTGTAGGTGCCCGCATCGGTATCGGCAAGCGCCGAAAAGCGGGGCGTTTTCAGGAGCTCTTCGCCCGTCTTTCGGGCGAGCGCACGGCACTCCTCTTCGGAGGAAAGTTCGGGAAAGCGGCGCGCCGTCTCTTCGAGCACGGCGTGCATGAAGGTGCCGGTATCGGTGGCCATCACGGAGCGCTCCTCCCGCTCCTGAAGGCGCAGCCCGCGCGCGGCAAAGCTCTTGTAGGGGCATTCGAAATACGTTTCGAGGAGCGTCGGCGACACCTTGCCGCGGAAATAGAGCGTCTCCCCCGCAACGCGCGGCTTTTTATCCTCGCCCAAGAGGCGGGAGACGGGCTCGCCCCGCCCCTCCAAAAAGGCGGCAAGAGCGGCAAAGCGGCCCCGCTCGCGCCCGCCGAGCGCATGACGGCGGCGTAGCATCCCGCGGATGGCGGGCATCCGCTCCGAACAGTCATAGGGGAAGAGGTCGGGCATCGCGGGCATCGAAAAGAGCTTTTCCGCCGTGCGGTAGATCTCCCCGGGCTCGCACTCCTCGCTGCCGCGGCTTAAGGGGCAGGAGAGATACAGCCGCTCTTCAAAGGAACACAGATTGAGCGCCAGCCCCTCGCGGGAGCGGGCGTTGACTTCGGCAATGGCGGGCTCGATGACGACCTCGAGCTCGGAAAGGCGGGAAATATCCCCGTCCGAGATGACGGCGGTATCCTGCGCGGCGCGGGGGAGCCCCATGTCGAGCCCCGCCGCAAACAGCACTTTGACGCGCGCAAAACGGCTCTCCGTCGCATCCCCCACAAAGACGGCGTCGAGAGACTGCGGGATCATGGCAACTTCCAGCGCCTCCAGCCCGCTTTGGAAGAGGGAGGCAAACTCGCGCACCGTCATGCTGCCTTCGGCGACGGACGCGATCTCGGACAGCACCCCGTCGATGCGGGAGAGCTCCAAAAAGGCGCGTTCCGACCCCGTGAGATCGGCTTTGAGCTCCTCGGTGACGCGCTCCGCTTCCACGAGTTCCATGAGCTTTTTCACCCCTTCCGCATAGCGCGCGCCGCTGCCCTTCGCGGGGAACAGGCTCAGCGCGGCGAGCATCTTCTCGCGGCAGGCGGCGAGGCAGGCGCGGTCGTGATCCCGGACGGCATCGCCTTCCTTGATCGCACGGCGCACCGCACCGCGGTAGCCGCCGTATTTCATGAGATAATTGCGGTACTGCTCCCCCTGCCCGAAATAGACGGAGGCGGCAACGGCGTCCGCCTCGTCGGGGAGCGCCCCGTCGGCGGCCGCGGAGAGGACGTCGAGCACGAAAGTGCAGAAGGGATGCTCGGAGAAGGGCCGCCTTTCATCCGCAAAATAGGGGATATGATAGGCGGAAAAGACGCGCCGCACGAGGGAAAACCGCTCCTTGTCCTGCACGAGCACGGCAAAGTCCGAAAAGCGCAGCTTGTCTTCCGCGATATGTTTTTTGATGAGCGCCGCAACGGTGCAGAACTCCTCCTCTTCATCGAGCACGGTGAAGGCGCGCACGCACCGGCTGCTCTTCGCCTCCCCGAGGAGCTTCTCGGGCGTATAGAGCCCTTCGGCAAGGTGACGGGCATCCTCCCCGAGCGAGCTCTTCAGCTGAAGGGGCGCATCTTCCCCGCGCTCTTTGGCGATGCGGCGGAAGATGTGCGCGGCGGCGTTGGTGTAAAGCCCCGCCCTGCCCGAGAGAAAGATGCCCTTCACGCTCTTTGCGGCGTCAAAGGCGGCCTCGATGCCCTCCTGCGCCTGGCGCGTGAAGGAGGGAAAGGCAAAGAAGATGACGTTCGTCTCCGCAAGGCCTGCGGAGGCAAACGCTTCGGGCAGGAGGGAGAGATAGCTTCCCTCGTCGATCAGCCCCTTTCGGCGAAGGAACGCCCGGTATTCCGAAAGAACAAGGGCAAGATCGAGGAGCTTTCCTCCGAGCGTCCCGCCCGCCTCCTCCGCCCCGCGCCGCAGGAGGTCTTCCTCCACGCGGGAGGCCATGAGCTGGGCGAGCGTCTCGTAGACGACGCGCGCCGCCCCGCGGCGGAAGTACTTCAGCTCTTTTTCCCGTTCGGACAGGATGGCGGAGACCGCCATCACCGACCCCTGCTTGCTGAGCAGCTTCATGCCCGTCTTCCCGCCCGAAAGAAAGCGGGCGAAGGTGACGACCTCGGTGAGCATGGTCGCGCCTGCGGCCTCCAAAACGGCGCGCTCGGCGAGCAGCGTCAGCCTGTCTTCACAAAAAACGAGCGTCCTCTCCCCCCTTGCTTCGCTGTCGGCGATCAGGGCGCTCAGATAGTCAAGGGCGTCGTTCAGCGTGGGCGCTCCGATGACATTCGGCATGGGCTTCCTCCTTCGGGCGGAACGCTCCGCCCCGCATCGGCCTCATTATAACACATTTGCCCTCCGTTTTTCATGAAATTTTCTCTGAATTTCGGCGATTTGTTTTTACAAACGAAAAAAAATGTGATATAATATGTATCACCATTCCTCAAAAGGAGGCTTCCATGAAGAAGATCCGCCTGGCGGGGCTCATGCTTTTGGCTCCCCTCACCCTCCTTTGCGCGTGCAGCGGCGGCGTGCCCCTCTCCTTTGCGGCGAACTGGAACCGCAATACGGCCGACAGCTCCGTGAGCAATACCCGCGAGGAGCTCGTATATGAAGTGACTTTCACCCCCTCCGAAACGCCCGTGGGAACGCTCACGGCGGAATACGACGAGGGTACCTATACGACCCTGCTCGAAAATAAAAACCTGACGCTTTCGGACGGCAGTTCGCAGGAAGGTTATGTCTATACGACCAAACTTACCATCTCGGGAAGGTTCCGCCTCGGCAGCGAAGTGAGCGAAACGTTTACCGACACGGTGACTTCCACCGTCTCCTTCCTCTCGGCATCGCAGCGGCTGAAGCCCGTCAAGAGCGAGAAGGAGGTCGTCTCCACCTCGCCCGTCGCCTCTTCCCCTTCCTCGCTCGAAAACGCGTTCACGACCTATCACTATACCTATGACGTCAGCTACGACGCGGGGCTCACCACGGCGACGGCCGTCTATACCGACCTCACCGAATACAAGACCGAAGAGGGGGAAACGGTACGCCGCGACCCCGAGACGCGCGAATACGACATTACGGGGGATACGACCTATCTCGACAACGAGCAGATCCTCTTTGCCCTGCGCGGGCTCAACCTCAGTTCTGCGGCGGCGACCTTCCGCACCATCAACCAGGTGATGGGGATCGTTGCGGAAGTCTCGACGAGCGCAAATTCGAGCGCGGCTTCCTCCGTCAAAGAAAACGTGGACTTCACGATGAACGGCGAAGCCGTCAAACAGGAGATCGACGCCGTCGAAGTGCCGCTCACCTATCTCACCACACCCTCCGGCCAGTCGCAGACGCTCGTCTATGCCGCGACGACGGATGCAAACAGCAACACCTACCGCAACGTGCTCCTTCGGATGGAAGTGCCCGTGCTGCAATCGCTCGGCACCCTCGTCTATACCCTTAAGGAAGCGACCTTTGCCGACAAATAAACGATGATACGCCTTGCGTTTACAACAAAACGGTCGGGGAATGTAAGCCCCGAAACCATATGCCCAGTGATAAGAACTCGGGGGTCCCTGAGTTCTTATCTTTTTTTTGAGCGAATTGAATAAAGCGCGTTTCGCCCGTCCGGAGAGGGCAGCCCGTGAAAATAACGCAGGATGCTTTCTGCGCTGTTATAAATTAAGAAAAAAGAGAAAATAAGAAAAAGGAGTTTCCAAGTGCAAAAACAAGAGTTTTACAGCTGCCCTCAAGGCGACGTCGTCAAAGACCTTGCGACGGACGCCCAGAAGGGCCTCACCGAGGAAGAGGCGCAGGCGCGGCTCGCGCGCTACGGCGAGAACAAGCTCCAAGAGCAGAAGAAAAAGAGCTTGTTCGTCCGCTTCATCGAGCAGTTCAAGGACGTGATGATCATCATCCTGCTCATCGCGGCGTGCATCTCCTTCGGCGTCATCTGCTATCAGGTCGTCAACGGGAAGGAGAGCCCCATCGAATTTGTCGAGCCCGCCCTCATCGTCTTCATCGTCGTTCTGAACGCCGTCATGGGCGTCGTGCAGGAGAGCAAGGCGGAAAAGGCGCTCGAAGCGCTCAAAAATATGTCCGCCCCTCATGCGCGCGTCCTCCGCGACGGCAAGGAAAAGTTCATCCAGGCCTCCGCGCTCGTCCCCGGCGACATCATCCACCTCGAAGCGGGCGACTTCGTCCCCGCGGACGCAAGGCTTTTGACGAGTTCCAACTTGAAATCGGAAGAATCTGCCCTCACGGGCGAGAGCGTGCCCGCCGAAAAGGACGCGCGCGACGAAGTCAAGGGGAACGCCTCCGTCGGCGACAGGACGAACATGGTCTTCTCGGGCTGCTCGCTCACCTATGGTTCGGCGACCGCCGTCGTCACGGGTACGGGCATGAACACCGAGATGGGCAAGATCGCGGGCCTTCTTGCAGGCGAGAAGGAGACGCGCACCCCCCTTCAGAACAAGCTCGCGCAGCTCGGGAAATACCTCGGCATCGTCGCGCTCGCGGCGTGCGCCATCATCTTCATCATCGGCGCGTGCATGCCCAACAACCGGGGCATCGACCACTGGATCGAGCTCTTCATGACGGCAGTCTCGCTCGCCGTTTCGGCGATCCCCGAAGGGCTGCCCGCCGTCGTCACCATCGTGCTCTCCATCGGCGTGACACGCATGGTCAGAAAGAACGCCATCATCAAGCGCCTGCCCGCCGTGGAGACGCTGGGCTCCGCTTCCGTCATCTGTTCGGATAAGACGGGTACCCTCACTCAGAACCGCATGACGCTCGTCAAGACGTATGTGGACGGCGGCGAGGCTGCCTCCTTCGACCCCGCGAATACCGACGAAAAGACCAAACAGCTCCTCACCTGGGGCACGCTGTGCTGCGACGGCTCCGTCGAATTCGAAGGCGATAAGGAAGTACACCTCGGCGACCCCACCGAGACCGCCATCGTGCTCGCCGCGCATAAATTAGGCAATGAAAAGGACGCCCTCAACGAGAGCTGCCCCCGCCTCGCTTCCCTCCCCTTCGACTCCGACCGCAAGCTGATGACGACCGTCAACAAAATAGGCGGCAAGCTCGTCGCCGTCGTCAAGGGCGCGTTCGACGTCATGGCGCAGCGCTGCGTTGCGGGCGACATCGAAAAGGCGCGAAAAGTCAACGACGAAATGAGCGCGGACGCCCTGCGCGTGCTCGCCGTCGGCTATAAGGAGCTCGACACTCTTTCCGAAGAACCCACGAGCGAAGAACTCGAATACGGGCTCACCTTCCTCGGGCTCGTCGGCATGATCGACCCCCCTCGCCCCGAGGCAAAGGAAGCAGTCGCCGTCTGCCGCAAGGCGGGCATCAAGCCCGTCATGATCACGGGCGACCACGTCATCACCGCCTCCGCCATCGCAAGGGAGCTGGGCATTCTGCTCGAAGGCGACAGAGCGATCACGGGCGCAGAACTCGACGCCATGAGCGACGAAGAGCTCGACAAGGAAGTCGAACACATCTCCGTCTATGCGCGCGTTTCGCCCGAAAACAAGATCCGCATCGTCAAGGCATGGCAGAAGAAGGGCCAGGTCGTCTCGATGACGGGCGACGGCGTCAACGACGCGCCCGCCCTGAAAGCCGCCGACATCGGCTGCGCGATGGGTATCACGGGTACCGACGTTGCGAAGGGCGCCGCCGACATGACGCTCACCGACGACAACTTCGCGACCATCGTCGACGCCGTCAAGGAAGGCCGCGGCATCTACTCCAACATCAAGAAGGTCGTGGGCTTCCTCCTCGGGACCAACATCTCCGAAGTCATCGTCGTCTTCCTTTCGATGTGCATCTGGCAGATCTCCCCCTTCATCTCCATCCAGCTTCTTTGGATCAACCTCATCGGCGACTCCCTGCCCGCCATCGCGCTCGGCATGGAAAAACTCGAACCCGACGTCATGGATCACAAGCCGCGTTCCAAGACCGAGAGCATCTTCGCCCACGGCTACGGCATCCAGATCGTGCTGCAGGGCTGTATGTTCGCAGGATTGGCGCTCGCAAGCTACTGCATCGCCCGCTTCGGCTTCGGGTTTGACCCCACGGTCGCAGACCCCGTCCTTGCAGCAGCCAATGAGGCAAAGTGCTCGGCGGCGACCTTCTTCGTACTCGCCCTCTCGCAGACGCTCCACGCCTACAATATGCGTTCGGGGCACTCCATCTTCAAAGTGGGGCCGTTCACGAACAAGTTCCTCAACATCGTCACGCTCATCGCGTTCGCGCTCATCGCGTTCGTCATGTTCACGCCCGGCGTCATGACGGTGTTCAACTTCGAATATCTTCCCGGCTGGCTCTATGTCATCGGCATCGGGCTTTCCATTGTCCCCATCATCGTGATGGAGATCGCAAAGTCGCTCGAACTCGTGCGCCATCACAAATAAAAACAAGCTCGTTTTTTCGGCTGTCCTGCGGGGCAGCCGCTTTTCGTTTTTGCGTTTTGGGCGGAAAACGATTGACAAATCCCGCCCCATGCGCTATACTATTTTTTGAATATTTGAAGAAGCATTCAAATGACGGGCGCAGCCGGGAACAGCGCGGCGCAAGGGAGGCAGTCATGGACGAAAAGAGCGCTTCTGCCGAAAACATCCGGCGTCGGCTCCCCGACGACGACACCCTCTATGAGCTTGCGAACCTCTTCAAGATGTTCGGCGACCCCACGCGCACCAAAATTCTGAGCTGTCTGCAGCTGAAGGATATGTATGTGGGCGAGCTTGCCGAGACCTTGCAGATGACGGACTCCGCCGTCTCGCACCAGCTCAGGGTGCTGCGCGGAGCAAAGCTCGTGAAGGGCGTCAAGGAGGGCAAGGAAGTGCGCTATTCCCTCGACGACGACCTGTCTCTTATACACATCTCCGAGCCCACGAGACAGGCAGAAATCTCGT
>ENA-OYZE01000066-OYZE01000066.1-human-gut-metagenome-genome-assembly--contig:-NODE-66-length-54031-cov-8.274233_pt1 | contig 54031 bp, 48 predicted proteins | sample MGYA00243259_ERZ653469 | MGnify/ENA primary metagenome ERZ653469 (study PRJEB26926, sample SAMN06164913) | human gut metagenome | biome: ENVO:00009003; feature: ENVO:2100002; material: ENVO:00002003...
GAGACAGCGCATACGACACGCCGCCAATCGCATTCGCATTGTTGTACCCGCGATAGACCACACGGACGGATGATGTTGAAATGTAATACTTGTCGCAATAGTATGTTGACGAAGATCCGTTCACACTTCCGACTGGAACAACATCCATGAATTTGCCGTGTGCCACGGCTGCAGTCCACTGGTCACTGCTGGTTCGGCCTTTCACGAAACGTGTTGTTCCGTCCGGCATCCAGATGCGCCATTTCCCGCTGTTACCGCTGTCGTTCGGCAAATCCACCCCATCCATCATATCATACTTGTGGCCGAAAATGTCCTCATATCCAAGGCAACATATATTGTTTACCTGTATCACGGACGGTTCACCGTATTCATCATTTGTCTTGTACCAGGCGTATTGGTGGACAAGCCCGTCGATAAGCGAATTCGTCACTCCAGGATTAATTCCACTGGCTTCCTCGTAACCGATGGTATCGGTCATGCCATAAGGGGCCGTTCCTCCAGTAGTACGCATATTTGTGTGCTGTCCGGCACCGCACTGCTCCTGGCTGTCACGTCGGCCGTATTTCGCATAGAACAGGTTGGCGATGCGTGAATGCATCAGCGCGTCAATCTGCTGCATACCTCTTTGCTGGCTGTAGTAATGGAAATCTGACCATCCAAGACTTGCGGCGGTACTTCTACCCGTGATACAAGCACGGAGCTTCGTGCCGACAATACTGCTGCCGACGACAGCACATAGGTGTTCATCGTTGGCAACCCATTCAGGTTCCATGTCCTCTATCTTATCACTGTTACTTAAAACCACACAGTCAAATTCTGCCGTATTCAGAATTGAGAAATACAGGAAGGATGCCCCTTCCGGTACATCGCAAACAAGATACATGCCCGCCTCAAACTTACTGCTCAAGGTTGGAACGATAATGGAACTGATAATGGTTCCGTCAGAACGGACGAACAGTGAGCCGACAAGATTGGTGCCTGGCACACTTGGAAAACGGACACGCTTATGCCCGGAAACGTCAACCTTGCATACGGAATAGGTGTTGTCGGTGCTGTAGGAGTTCTCCAGCGTATCCTTGCCTGTCATAATCTTACGACCTGACTGCCACCCTCCACTGCCTTTGATGTCCTCAAGGGTCAACACGTCCACGTCCGGACATTCCGGCATATCTTCGGGGCCGTTGGAACTGTAGCAGCTGTAATGTTTGCCGCCGAGATAGTCATTGATGCCCTTGCTCCAGAAGAACGGTTCGTACATCATCCAGTCGCCTTCAGTTCCGTCCAGCTTTGCCGGAGTTCCGTCCGCATACTTGTTGCTGTCCGCGTCATCCAGGGGATAATAGGTCATTTCGCCATCCGTATTATTCACGTTGGTATCTGTGTTTGCGATGTTTACCTGACGGGAGGTCGGCATCTTTGTAACCTTGGCCAGAACACGGTGACGCTGGCCCAATATGGCCGTAATGTGACCGCTCGGAACATAAGAGTTTCCGTATTTATATCCGGTTTCGTTGTCGAGGTTGCTGATATTAGCATCGTCGGCCACGTCGTCATCGAACTCTATCATCGTATATTCCGGCTGTCTTATGTTCAGTTCATCAAAACGTTCTGTGTACTTGTTGAATGTATCGTCGTCCAGGTACTTTGTCAGGCGGTATGTACCAACGAGCTTGCAGCGTGAGTTCGTGGTATTTCCGCTTGCATCGATACCGCCGAGACCAGCATCATACCACTGCTTGAGGTCGCTGCCGTCACCTTCAAGTTCTATGCCCGTAATACGGATATATTTCAATGCTCCTCGTAAAGCAAAAAGTTCCTTGAACGCGGACAAACCATTTATAAGAGCACAGTTCTCAATCCACAAGCCGGTAAGGTTGGCCTTGCCCTCAAAGGTGATGGAATTCCATTTCAGGTACTGCATAGAGCGCAGGATCAATGTCTGGAAATTGGCCGGGATACGCAGCTTGTTAAGAACGGCACCTTCAGCAAAGGTGATTGTCGCCAGTTTTGTGCATCCGGACGCGTTCACTTCTTCCAGACGGTTGCATCCAGACAGGTCAAGGCTCGGAAGGTTGGTGTAGTTGACCACCTCCAGCTTGCGCAGCATCGGTATCTTCGTACCAAGAACCAGCTCTGTCAGAGCGTATGTCTTTGCGCTGCTTCCCAGGATAAGCTCCTCAAGAACCGGAAGTGTCGGAAGGCTCATGTCGGTAAAGCCACCCCATGCGGACAGGTCCAGTTTCTTCATCCATTCACCTCCGTATAAATGGAAGATGGTTCCGATGTTGGCCGTCTGCCCATAAGTATAACTCCATTGCTGGTCCTTCTTAACGGCGTCATGTGTCATGGTGTCGCTTTCACGCCGGAACTCAAAATAGAAGTCACGTGCTGGAGTGGCCTTGACGGTCGCACCGGCCGCGCTGTTGCCCTTGAAAGAAATATCTGTGGCCGTATATTGTCCGGCACTATATCTCGCGTCAAAAAGCCCCATTCGGTTACTAACCCACCAATGGCGGTGTGACTGTCGGCTTCCCTGCATGGCTTCCAAATATGAATATTTCACGTTGGTCACCGTGCCGTCCTGGTTGACTTCAACACCGATGGTCTTGGGCTCCACGTATTTATTCAGCGCATCAAGGTTGTATATACGTTCACAGAATTTTGCGCTCTGTTCGTCATCGAACATGGCGAAAATGGTACTGTTGCTCATGCGCTCCCTGATTCGTTTATAGGCGGCCGCGAGTTCGTCCGGGAACTGTTCGCGCAGGTTCTTCCAAAGAACGCTGTCATGTCCGGCATAGGCATACACGGTCTTGTCTTCCGTTGAAAGTTCCGGGTCGGTCGTGTTTTCGTCCACATCCCAGGAATACTTCAGACGGCCGTCGTTACGCACACCGAGAATGGTATCACAGTCATAGAATATCATATAGGCAAGAACCTTATCCTTGTCCGGATCATACCAGAATCCCATCATCATATTTTTTACGCGCTGGTCGACACATCCCATGATATCCGTGAACATGTAATAGTCGCACAGATAGTCCACATCGAACCAATCAGCGAGCTCCGCCTTGAACTTTGCACCGTTGTTCTGTGTGCTCTTAACCCATTTTACAAGTGGCTCAAGATATTTTGGTTTCCGGGTTCCCGCCTCATATTCGGCGTTGATATCGTCATCGTCTGGGAATCTCGCCTCAAATACCTTCAGCCAGTTCGGGGTACCGTCGTCACCCTTTGTATCAAAATCATCATCCAGGAACATACCCATCGGGTAGTCGTTATTCAGGAACTCCCAGCACTCGGTCGGATTGACACCGCCGAATTTATCATTCACCCATGCCTGGTCATGATATCCGGGTATGTCGCAAAAGCCGAACACAGCCTCTGTTGACTTGTCGTTGTTGAAATTGAACTTGCCAAGGAACTGTGGAGTTTCATCCAGGGTACCGCGGTAGAACAGGTAACAGGGTTCGCCGTCGATGGTTGTTCGGACATCATATCCATACTCCCCTGAACAATGTGCCTGTGCCGGGGTAAGCTCTCCGGCGGCCGTCAGGATATTCTGAACCAGCTTGGCCATACCGGTATTATGCGAGGACGAGGATTCGGCAAAGTCGGCCTTCAGGCAGAAGCAGTCAACCGGGGCTGCCGCCTTGTTGGACGTACCTGCAGGACGGAAGGAGTATTTGGCCGTTTCCTGTAATGTTCCTCCCACGCCTTGCTCGTCACAGCCCAGATACAGGTCACCGGCCACCTTGGACGCATTCTTGAAATAAATGCGGTAGTTCTTTATCGGATAGGCAAGCGACGACGTTCCCTGCAAACGGATACAGCCTCCGACACAACGGAAATTCAAAGCCTGGTTCCCTTTCACAACGCAAAGCATTTCGGTAACATCATATTTCGGATCCTTGTCATTATTGACCGCCGCCTGGAGTACTGTTGGCACACCGTTGTCCTCACGCCCGGTAACGATGATATATCTCATTCCGTCCGGAACACTGTCCACGGTCACATTTCCATTCTCGTCGATGACATTGTTGCTCTCGTACATGGACATCATCATGTCGGAACTGTCCTGATCAATCATATAGGTTTCCAGAACTTGTGAATCGCTCAGGTAGGTATCGTATGCGCGGATGAGGTAGACGTCTGTTGTCGCGCCGTCTGAGCCCAGTTCTATGTATGCTGGGCTCGCCTGGTATATGCTATCGGATGTGGCTCTCTGCACAGAACCGGACATGATGCCATTGATATACAGGTACACCATCTCCGTATTCTGTTTTTCATATTCAGATGAACCATCTGTACTTTTCGGGAAACTCACAAATGCCACCTCATAAACCTCTCCGGAATCCATTTTCATCGAAAGCGTACTGTTTCCCTTTGTGGTCATCCTTGCTTCCTGTGCGGTGATTACAAAACCGGTACCGGACGCATCCAGGCACTTGATGACTTCCGCATCCTCATCGACGACCTCACTGACTTTGTATTTCACGATGAAGGCAACGGCGTTGGTGACATTCTGTTCCGGCTGTTCCAGCGGCCTGTGCCGGATGGTGGCCCTCGCCGTGTCTGTCAGACGCAAGGCCTCGCCAGTCCATCCGTCACCGCCCCATTTGAATCCTTCGAACACAGTTTGAATGCCGTTATAACTCCATTCTTCACGGTTGACGTCGCTGTTGCTTCTGCCCTGTGCTGTCAGCTTGAGTGTCATGCCGTCTGTCGGCTCGCTGATGTTCAGGTCGCTCTTGGACGCAATGAGGCGGAAATTATAAGTTGTCACGCCGACCACTATACGGCATTGCTGTTCGCCGTATTCCGATGCCCGCAGCGTCAGGTTCTGTACCGTGAAAGGAACAGAAGCGGATGATGCCAGTGTGTCACCGACATAGACATCCGCCCTTGTCGGGGTCTCTCGCGGGTTGTAGGCTGCATACTGGAGCGTATAACTGTCGTACTGTTTGGCCTGGATATAGGGCGTTGTCCCTTTTTCTATGACCGTACCGTCTGCATAGTCGAACCTTGCAGACACTACAGGGGTATTGTTCCCGGCTTCACGGATGCCTACGGCAAAAAGGATACTGTTTGACTTGATGATGCTGCCGTCCGTCAGCTCCAGTTCCACCACAAGCTGTACGGTGTGGGTTCCATGTGTCAGGTTGGTTGTCGCAATACTGAAACTGCCGTTGGCCGTGGAACTGGTGATGCTCCGGTCCTCTGTGTCGGTACCGTCAACGTAACAGCGCAGGGTCTTCGTTCCGGCACCGCTCAAGGCGTATGGGACGGAAAGCGTCTGGCCGCGTGTCACAGCTGTGGAAATGCTGAAGGAACTGCTCAGGGTGAGCTGTACCACGTTGATGCTCCAGGTCACCTGAGCGACCTGCATTTCTGCGCCTTCACCGACTTCCACACGTACACGCACCGTGTTGGTTCCCACGCCCATGTATTTCGTAACATCCACCGTATTGGTACTTCCTGCAGATATGTTTCCGGTTAAAGTATTGGAGTTCGCTCCCTGTGTAACGGTAACCGTCACACGTGCAGGGTTTCCCGTGCTTTCTCCTGTAGTAGTATCTGTCTGGTCGTATGTGTAAGTCAGTTTCACTTCATCGCCAGACTTCACCGTCTTGTTCGGAGTGACACGTGTCAGTACGACTTTTGTCGTGGCAACGGTTCCGCCGCCACCACCGGTAAACATGTCGCTGGTGCTGATAATCTCCCCGGCTTCATTAAGGAGGCTTAGGGAATAGGCTTTGTCCGCACCTTCGCCGATTTCATTCAACTGGAGGGCGGTTCCGTAGGTAGAAGCCTTTTCGTTTATTTTTGAAGCCACCGCTTTACCGCTCACCGGATTGGTGGAGTTCTCGTTTACAGCCTGATCAACTTCAACCACAGGTATATCAAGGCTTACCTCGCCCTGTTCATTGGGCGTGAGGTCTGAACTTGTGGTGCCTTTCGTCACACGTATTTTCTTGATCGCATCTCCACCCCCGTAACGGTTCCAGGCTGACGGGGTCAGGAAAGACAAAATGTCCGTGCCTTCAAAACGGTAGTCAAGCCATTTACCGGCCGACACTTCAAAGGTTATCACCATGCCGGGCTTGCTGTCATCATCGATATCGGCATCGGCAAGAGCGGCTATGGCAGTATCCTTGGTATAATAGCCTGAACCGAGGGGATGCAGCTGTGTGACATTGTAGAATCCGCTGCCTGAACCTCCACCACTGGCCTTTACCAGGTCATCCTCTTCCTCGCTCCAGACATACAGTGTGTCAACACAGATATATGTTTTGCCCTTCAACACTGCACTGCGTGTATTGTCCAGAAACATGTCAGGGGATAAAATGCCGGATACGGACCAGCTGTTATACAGTTTTCCTCCCACACTGTAGGCGAACAGCTTTTGGCTGTTTACATATACCACGCTTCCACCTGCCTGCTCGGTTGTCTGTGACAATATGGTGCCGCTTTCCACAAAACCGGCGAATCGTGCTGAAGCACCGTTCATGGCGGCTTTGGCCGTATCCTCGTATTGAGTAGCTGCCTGCTGGGCTTTTTCTGCCGCCTCGTTGGCTGTAGACGCTGCGGAGTTGGCTTCATTCCTGGATTCCGTGGCCATTTCTGCTGCTTTGCTGGCGGACTGGGCTGCGGTGTTTGCGGATTCTGCGGCAGAATTGGCCGTGGCCGCCGCGTCCGTCGCCGGTTTCTGAAGAAGCGTCATCGGTACGTTTACCAAGCTGCTTCCTTTAACACCGGGTAATGAATTCACTCCGTTCAATGAGGATACTGTTTCCAGTTCCTCCACACCCTGGCTTTCTGCCTTTATCGCATTGAGAACCTGCTGTATGTCTTGTTGGGATAAAGCCATATTATTCCTCCTTTCCGTTTAATGTATCGTATAAAGCATCCAGCAGTTGGCCCATGATATTGGAAACATCCTCTTTCGGAAGTCCATTCCCCGATTTCAATGAAAAGCCGAAAGTGCCGTCAGGACGGGCATTGAAACTCCCGCATATATCAAGTCCATTATAAACGTAACCAAGCATTTCATTGGGTATGTTATCGTTGTAAGTTATAGTGAACCGCGCGGTAGCGGAGCCTGACTTCATTTCTCCCTTTTTCAGAATTTCCGTTATTTCCATAATTATATTCCTCCTTCTATAATTTCATAAATCTGTCCATAACCTCCGGCTGTCAGACATTCGCCACATACATCCTTTACAAGTGTGGCTTCCTCCGTGGTAATATCCAAAGTCCCTTCGTTTTGGATAATACGCTGGCAAAGAACGTAAGCCTTGAACTTGTCCTCGCGAGATACCGGCTTATCCTTCCCGTAATTGAACAGGGCCTCCGCTACGGCGGATGCGATATTTTGTCCGGCAAGCTCGACTCCATCATAATTTTTGAACTTTCTGTTAAAATCCACTTTCATATTTTTCATTCTTTAAAGTTATTCTCCTGTATATCCGACAATGATTCCTCCTCTTACAATGAGTCGTATCTTGTCCAAGTCCGGATTCTGAGACGCACCATCGCCCCAATCCACACCTTCATAGTATGCGTAAGTTCCGTTAGTCTTACGTTCGGTTATGTATCTGAAGCCTTTAGAGGCACAATAATCACTATCCAGTTCTCCTCTCACACTTGTAGGGCCAACAAAAAAACCTGCGTAAGTCATACCACTTCCAGGATAAGTAAATGAACCTGTAGAAGCATATATAGCTGCACCTCCTGAATTTGCCCCTACAGATTTTATTCCGAAACGTCCAGTTGTTGCCGCATTAAACGATACGTCCACAACGCCATCGGAATCAGATGTGGACGTTCCCAACTTGAGACTGCGTGAATCGTTACCAAAATAATCGTTGGCCTTCCAGCAAAGTCTTCCGTTGTCAATGGTGAATCCTCCTACTTTAGCACCATTAGCATCTATACGGTTCACTTTTATATAATCAGTATTCAGATAGCCACCTACAATGATAGTGCTTCCAAGTTGTGCGGATTCCACTGCATTTTCATAAGCCAGACTTCCAAGACTTGAAGAGTTGGCTTTTCCATTAATGGTATCCTGCAATGAGGAATTCAGGGAATCGAATGTCACTGCACCTTTCAGGTTTATCTGGTCGGCGCTTATTTTGGCCTTGGAAATAATGTTCCCAACTTCGTCTTCTGTTACGAACACGGAAATGTCAGCCTGATGTACAAGCCCACTGCTGTCAACCGCTTGGGAAAACATGGATGCAAAATTGGAAGTCGTAACCAATCCCGAACGGTTCTTGAGAGTTCCATCCTTGTTGAAATATTCTGACATCATTCTATTGTATTTTGCCGTAGTGACAATAGAGGACGACTCGATGACATTACCATCCTTGTCAAAGTTGGAAGCTGCTATCTTTACCAGCTTCTCAGACTGTTCGAACAACGTTTTGTATTTGTATGCCAAGGCTTCTGCACGGTCGGTACTCAACACCAGCATGTACAGGTATATTTCACCCGTGAAGGACAGTTTGAAGTCGCCTGTTCCATTCCATAATCCGGAGTGATTGAATATCTGGTATCCGTCCGTCACGTCCAGTTCGCCATCGTAGGAAAACTCGTTGAAATTCTCGAAACCGGTTTTATCCAGTCCTTCGAACTTGATGTTCATCCGTCCGGCTTTTGCTACGCGATAGAAGAAACTCAAATATACAGCTTCCGGCTTTTTCTGCCCCTCATCATTAATGTCGTTGTAGTCTGGAACAAACCGGAAGTTTTCATGTTTCTGGAGGATATATTTGTTCCGGATATATACAGTGGTACGTCCGTCATCGGTCTTGACGGTAGCGTAATTTGTCTTATCGGACAAAGGTGCGCCGTTCGCCCAGATCCACTTGCTGCCCAGTAGGAAAAAGGTCGCTTCGTTCTCGGTATCCCATTTATTCATCCCATTTCCGAATGACGCGTTGTCCAGGTAACTCTTATCTTCCGTGAAGTCTTTTCGCAAACCTTCTACGGCAGTTTCTATTTTTCCTTCAGTTATTTCAAAACGCGTCAGGATGTCCTCTCCGGTAGTCAGAACGAACGTCCCCATCAGATACACATTATCACCGTACAGCCCGTTACCGTGCGGCTGATTGTCTGCCGGGAACCGGCTGTCGCTGATTCCGTCCAGATTACCAAGGCGAACACGCAGACAGTCGTTGAAATTCTTGGCACACACTCCGTCCAGTACGTCCACACGCGGCTGTCCGTCCTCGGTGGACGCAATGGAGATGAGGTTCTGGCGAAGCCGGTTCTGCGTGTTACCCATCAACACACATTCGTCGCCTTCTTTCGGCTCTACTCCGCCGAACTCGCTCACGGGTACAGTGATGCCATTCCCGTCCGAGGCGGACACTTCGACCCAGTAACCGCGTAAGGATGCGCCGGTGAACTCCGCGCAGCGCATCAGGTCGTGCGTTACGAATTCATTGTCCTGCTCGAATGTGATTTTATAGTTGTCTCCATCCTTCGCTACAGTCTTTATTTTACCGCTGGCCGCACTGACGACAAATTGGCCGCCAATGCTGCGCACCTTCTGGATGAGCAGCTCCAGGGCTACCAGCGTCTGTCTGATGGTCACCTTGTCGATGGTCAGGTTGCTTAGCCCCGTCAGTGCGTCCATCCATAACTGCCAACCCTCTCCGGTCATACCGTCCACGAATTTCAATGAGCGCAGCAATTCACGGATGACTGCGGTCAGCCATTCGGCATTACCGTCACCGTCCACCGTTGCACCGCTTTCTCCGGCTTCATACTTGCCGAAGTCAGCTCCCTTCAGGAAACGTATCTTTTCTTGTGCGGTATCCTCGCGTAGCCTGCTCAGTGCTTCCTTCAATGTCCTGCGTGCCGAAAACACATTGTTGTCGGTCGGGTAAGTGTTATCCCAGCTGCGTATCAGGTCTGGGAAGCTCCCGGACGTGGCAGTCTTGACATAGTTCTTCGCATCGGTGATGCTGTCACTTATGGCTTCCATTGTTCCGGTGCTTGTCGCATCACTTATCTCGATATCCATCTGCGAAGGCAGGTTCACTTTTCGTGTGATCTTTGTAATGCGGCTGTTTCGGAAACCCGTTTCCGGAAAGTATTTGACACTTTCCAGACGGACACGACGACCGATGTACAGGTCTATTCCGTGTTCCTCGATATAGACATGGTCCGTAGGTGATTTGTAGCAGCTTACATCAATGGCGTGTTCCTCATTATATTTGTCAACTGCCTGCTTGAACTCCTGCTCCGCCAGTGGATAATACTCATCCGGCATGCGTATATTCCAAAGGATATATCTGTCTCCGACTTTAGGTATCAAAATGTCATTCGGAAGCTGGATGTCATCATCATACGGCCAAATGGTTATGATTTCAAATTCGCGCGTATCACTATTGAAGTTAACCTCAAAATAATATGTGCCGTTTTCTTCATCACCAAGACCGGCCAATTCACTGCCTTCCTGGAATGACACACGTTTTACTTTTTCTCCGATTTCATAATCATTCGGATCGAACCCCATGCTGTCATCACGGAAATAATATATTTTGTAGGGATTACCGTCCTCGCCTGTAACCTGTTCGCTTCTCACACCAGTTACGGTACCAATGCGCTTCGGATAAATATCTGCGAAAGCATCGGCCTCATAATGATGCCATATACCATATTTTTCAACATTGACATCAATATGCTTTTCACCGTTCGGAAGCTGGAGGCGTGAATGTCCGTATCGTTCCGGATCTATATTCCGGCTGCTTCCTATCGGATATAAACGGGTGTAAAACTTTACATTGTCCGCCATGTCACATTCCAGGGAAGTCAGCCCCTTGCCGTAAGCCAGCGTCACTTCCTCCCCATGCTCACACCGACACACATTGACAGTCTGACCCTCACACCACCATTCAGCACGGTTTCCGGCTTTCTCTGCCACCTCTTTCAGTGCCTCGTCACAGTATTTACCTTCATAGTCGATAACGATGTTTTCCGTGCCTTCCACCGTTCCGACTTTCCAGTCGGTGGTATTGTTCATCCCGTTGTTGATGCTCTTCACAATCAGGGCGACATGTTCTCTTGGTGGGGCGGTCAAAGTAAAAACCGGCTCATCGTCCCCGTCAGTATCATTCAATACGAGAAAACGTTTCAGAAGGCTTTCGATTCCGTACAGCTTTACATCATACTTCCATTCAACGGTGGACAGCTGTTCCGGCTTGTATTGCTCCATGAGCCAGTAACGTTCGCCCTGGAATTCTGTGTAGTCGTTCACCTCAAGCGCAATATGCTCGTACAAGGTAAAGGACAGGGTGAGAATATTGTCGCCCTGTATCTCCTTGACCTGTGTACTGTTGTCATCTGTTGCTATCTGTGCCTTTGCAATGCCGTCACTTCCGTATATTGTTATCATATTCTAATGCCGTTTTAATGTCGTTATAATTGTGGCTGCGGTTCACGGAAAGTCACGTAAAACCTGCTGGCCTGCTTCCCTTCCTTCCAAAGGTATGTCAGGGGTTCGTAGTCGCTCGATTCTTTATAGAATACATGCAATGTCATATCAAGGTCTGGAAAAAAAATATCCAACCATCCGTCATTCCCTTGTTTCAGAAAAGCAACAAAGCCTCTGTACTGTTCGAGCCATTTGTTACGAGTATCGGCGTAAAGGGCGAAGTAAAGTTTCACGTCACGAGCCTGGTTTTTCACGTCCAGAACGGATGAGTATTTTTCCCCATTCTCTTCGCGAATATCTACCGCCACATGGGTTTTTGTTTTGGAAGGGGCCATGATTGCCTTCAGGTTATTCCTGTCACCCCGTTTCTTTTCAACGAGAAAAACGCCATATTCCTTCCAGACGTCCACCCCGTTGATAAACATCTTACCTCCTAATACCGCATCCATATCATTTTACTTTTATACCGTCACGTTCCATTTTCTTTATATAGTTATTGATCTCTGCAAGGTGCTTTGCACTGGTACCGGTGTTCTCCTCAATCTTCTGAAGGTGATCGATGGCGACACCCATCTGTTCGCTTACGTCTTCCATCCTCTCATCAATACTTGCCCAGTGCATCTGCCCGGAAACAAAAAGTCCTTCCAGTTTGCTCCCTTGATCCTGACTCATTGCATCGAAACTGCCGGACTTACCGCTTTGTGACGTGCCTCCGGAATCCAAATCAACACCGGCGGCATCAGCCATTGCGTCCAGACGCTCACCGGCCTCCTGCATAGCTTCTTCGAAACGTTCACGCCAGTCTGACAGGTAGTCCTTATCTGCGGTGCCGTTGATAAATGCTTCTGACAGTTCATTATACAAAGGCTGAAGCACCTTGGAAAGGTCCTGATACATGAAGGCATTTAATACAGCTTCTGCCAATGTATCCTCTGTAAATTCCCCCAACTTACCGATGTCACTTCTCATTTCCTTAAGTGCATCTTTTGCATTGGAAAGGAAGCTGTCAAATGAAACACCCATAACCATTTCCCGCATTGTAGAGTAGCATTCTTCAATGTTCTGGACCAGTTCCTCAACCGTTTTTCCACTATCCACCCATGCCTCGTAATAGTCACGGGCGGCATCGCTCAGTTTGTTTTGGTTGTAGTACAGTTCTATCTGCTCCGCTCTCATACCGCGGAGGCTATGAGTAACAGAACCTCCATTTAAGGAGTTACCCCATTCCCAATGTGCATCACTTCCCTGGAGCTTATTCCAAAGGTCATCATAAACCGCCTGTTCCGCCTTGAGGTCCTGTTGTAATTGTGAAAGTTGCTCAGACTGCGCCTCCCAGACTGATATGCTGGACGGTTTGGCATAGCCTTTCTCCACCAGCCAGTTCAGCAGTTCCACGTCCTTGATAATATCACTTATCAGACTTTGGTTGGCTGCGTATTCCTCGTTACGTTCCCGGATGGCGCGGTTTGTTTCAATTTCAGCGATATACCATTCGCGCTTCATCTCTTCCATCTTTTCCTTCCAGCTCGTGAACATGGAGATAATGGATCCAAGTCCGCTTAACGTATTGGTGATACCACCGACAATGTCTCCGGAAAAAATCTGTCCTATACCGGTTCCCATATCCATAGCCCCATCGACAAAGGTCATCATCTCGTTGATGGACTGTGCGAAACGGTCACCGAATACGGCACCAAGGGAATCTCCCCAGCCACGAATTGTAGACGTGAGTTCCTTTCCTTTGACATTAAAGTCTTTCAAAGCTCCGGATATGTCACCGTCTTTTTTGATTGCTTTGAGCAGGTCATCATAAGAGGTTTTGAATGCCTTGAACGGATTGCCTTTCTCCAGATCCTTCTGTATTTCCTTCACACGTTTCTGCATCCGCTCAAATTCTGATACGGTAACCGTCACCTGTTTCTTGACGAAATTTCCGTTCTCATCCTTTGCCGGTACCGAAAGTGAAACACCGCCGGAACCGACCTTTGCACCGGATAGCACATCCTTTGCCTGGGCATAGAAATCTGACAATGCTTTATACCCTTTTTCGGAAACATCACCGAATAGTTTGCTGTAAAAATCGGACGCTCTCAGTATGTCTTCTTCCAATGAAGCTATTTCCTCTTTGTACTTCTCAGTTCTGGCAGAAATGGAGGATTCCACGTCAGATGTATCAGCCCCGGATTCCTTAAGCCGTGAGAGTTCCAGGTTATAAGCGGCCATATCCTCATTATACTTACTGTCAATGTCACGGCGACGCTGGTCGTAGGATTGATATTCCTGCAAAAGAGCTTCCAGTTTTTTCTTTCCTTTGGCGACCTCACTTCCTTCAACGTCACGCACGCCGTTTTCCATACGGCCATGTGCCTCGGCATAAGACTGCACAAACCCCTGACTTTGTTCTTTTGTCAGTGTGCCGCCCTGCGCCGCACGAAGGCGGGCTTCCTGTTCATTGATTTCGGCAATTTCCTTCTCATAATTTAGGCGTATCTGGCGAATCCGTTTATCGTTTCCTTCCTTCATCTTATCAATGGCCGTCTGTTCATCCTTCCATTTCTGTTCGCGCAATTCTTTCGTTTTACCGGCATAAGACACAATACGGAGGACATCACTTTGCATGGCGTCAAATTCGGCCTGATATGCCTCTTTCTCCGCTTTCTGACGGGAGGATAGATTCTGGCTTCTGGCATCATCCAATGCAAGCCTCTGTTCGTCGGTAAGACCGTCCGTGCCGGTGGTAAGACCGGCTTTCTGATTTTCGCGTTTCCATTTAGCCTCAAGTTTGGCTATCTCATCATTTTTGGCCTGGTATTCATTATCCAGCTGACGCAGTTTTTTTTGCAGACCTTCTTCCATCGCCTCAATCTCCGCCGCATCATTTTTCCGTTGCAGTTCCACCAGTTCCTGGCCGAGCTGTTCCGCCGACTTCTTTTCACGTTCGGCTTCTCTGTCCGCCTTTTCTTTCGCCTTGTTTTTCTTTTCGGCATCCTTGTTGTCTTCCGGTTTTGTCCGGTCGTATTCCTTTTTGGCAAGGTCAAGCGCATCCTTAAGCTCCTTGGCCTTCTTTTCGTATTCCTCCTGTGTCAGACTATTGGATGTGTCCGAAAGGAAATCATTGTAGGCTTTCAATGCCTCTTCATATTCTTTTCTGGCCGTTTCAGCCCAATCCGCGCTGGAGTCTTTTTTCAGGTTACGCTTGTTCTGCTCCGAACGCAGTTTGTTTAGCTGGTATTGCAGTTCGTCGCGGCTGTAAGTTCCTGTAAGACGTCCGTCGCCGTATGTTATTTTTCCGTACTTCTTTTCCTGTACGGACATCAGGGCAAGAAGGTTCTCGCGCTGTTTGATTTGCTGTGCGAGTGTATCGTTGCTTACCCCCGTCAAATTCTCGAAATACGCATTCACGCTTTCTTTTCGTGCCTGTGCTGATAGTGTCTTACGTTTATTCTGAAGGTTTTTCAGTTCTGATTCCTCAGAAGAAGATAGCCCCCCGATTTTCATTGTATAGGCAACACCACCACTGGCTGTATAAGTCTGATAGCGTTCGGTAGCTTTTTTCGCCTCAAGCTCTTTAATTCGTGCATTGACCTGGTGCAGTTCGTTTTCCGTTTTTGTAATTGAGGAACCAGCCTCCAGTGCAGCGATTTCTTCCTTGATACGCTTGATGTTTTTCAACTTTTCATATTCGGTGTCGTATTTGGCGAATATATCCGGGTATTTATGTTCCAGCCTGTTCAGTGCCTCTCGTCTTGTATCTGTGGCAAGGCTCTCATCACCGGCAACATTGCATAATTCTTCCATTTTACGACGGTGCTCTTCCTCGGCCTCTATCGTTTTCTGCTTTGCTGCTTGGTAATCTTCCTCTGCTTCCCTCAAACGTTCTTCCTCGTTCTTCATCGATATCGTTGCCGCTACGACTCCGGCAATCAGTGTTGCCACAAGTACATAAGGATTAGCAAGCATAGTAGCGTTAAGCATCTTTTGCGCCTTTTCCACAAGCACCAGCCATCCGTAGTGTATTGTCTCGGCAGTTGTCAATGCTCCAACACCGGCAGTCTGCAGGGCTTGCATGGCGGTGACGGCCATGACTGCAGTTTTATATACTCCGTAAGTTGCAACAAGTCCGACCAGAACACGTCCGACCTGCTCATAATGTTCAATCAGATAGGAAACGCCACTCAACGAACTGTTTATAATGCCTTCAGAACGGTTCCCTATTTCATTGAACATGGTGGATATACTGTCTTCAATGTTGGATATCTGTCCGGTAATGGTCTTGCTCTGTTCTTCCATGAGGTTATAGAACATGCCGCCCTCATTGGTAAGGTTCTGCAGTGCTTTCTGGACTTCCGGGAATCCGACTTTTCCAGCTTCAACCATTTCACGTACCTTGCTTTCTGCTACCCCTAAAACATTGGCCAATTCACGACCCAAAGGAATACCTCTGCCGACAAACTGGTTGTAGTCCTGGGTGTACAATCGGCCTTGTGTCATTGTTGTGCCGTACAGATAAACCAAATCATTTAAGGGCTGGTTCAGTCCGGCTGCGATATTGCCCAGACGAATGAGGTCGTCATTTACGTTTTCCACGTTCTCACCGTATGCGAGCAGCTGCCGGGCACCGTTGGCTATTCCCTGCAGGTCAAAAGGAGTTGTCGCGGCTGTACGAATAAGCTGATCCATCAGTTCGGAGGCTTTTTCCTCACTTCCGAGCATTGTATTGAAAGACACCTCCAGCTGCTGGAACTCACCGCGAACCTTGATGATATTCTGAACAAGCTGCTGCACGGCAAAAGCACCCGCAATCTTGGATGCAGTATTTTTTACCGATTGGGCTTGTCTGTCAAGCCGCTCCATTTCCGATGTAGCACTGCTTGTCTTGACTTTCAGCTCATCTACTTTTCGACCGGCTTTGTCAAGTCCACTGGTAAGCCGGTCTTTCATCAATATTTCTATTTCTACAGGTTTTACACTCATTTCTTAAGGTTGCTTTGAAAGAATCCTACGATTTCATTAGCCTCATCCTCGGCACTCTTCTCCTCTTTTTTCTTCCGTATGTACCGTGGGGCATCGGCCAGCATCATTATCAATGTCTGGAAGTTTACTCCTTCCAGGATATACTTTACACTCCAGCCGGTGGCGTTTGCTATCTGCCAGACAAACCCAAAGGGGCTATGGGAGGGCTCATAGACCGTCTTTAACTCCCCTTTATCTTTTGGCTCAGTTTCAGCCTCAGTTTCATCGGATTCATCTTCTCGGCTGATCTGATAATACTCGTAAAAGGGTCCGTCCCTAATAGCATGATAAAATTGTGCATCGCCGCCTCAAGGTATTCCTTTTCCATCCAGTTCCTGACCCACCATGCCGTGAAACCAACGAGAAAATGACGACTCCACCATCCTCTGCATAATGTGTAGGCTATCATCCGGCTTATCCTTTTACCGTGCAAGGCGATAAAAGCCATTTCTTCTTCTTTGGTGAATTGTTTTATTTCTGCTGCAGTTACTCCCAAAGACAGATATACCTGTGCCAGACGCATCAACCCTCCCATACGTGGTCGGCGCATAGTAACACGGAGCTTAATCGGCCTTTTGATGAATGGAACGTGAATATCCTTTAAGGGGACGGACACGCCCCTGTCTAACAAGGCGGCCGCCCCCTCATGCTGAATAATACGCTCTGTATCCTTGTCCATACGTTAATCTTCTGCTGTGTCGTTGATTTCGTATGGTGCCGTATCCGGTTCATCCGGTTGATTCACCTTGAGCTGGCATTCCAGCTTTGATACTTCTGTAAGAGTCAGCTTACCTCCAAGGTTTGACAGAATGGTGCCGTTTGGAATAGTCATCGTTTGACCACTTACAAACTGAATTTCCCAAGGTCCTCGCAATTCAACAAGTTCTGTCGGAGCTTTCCAACCTGTATAACTACCTGTTGATCCGACCAACGTACCTCCCAGAACAGCCTGAATATTCTCATAATCCAACTGGATGAGATTGAATGTTGGCGCAATGGTGGCATTTTTATTGGCCAGTGTAAGTACAGGAGCACCTACCACCTGTTCGGCTTCTACATCTGTACTCTCAGCTTTTGAACCGCCCCAGTCCCAGCTTCCTTTTTCTATATAGCCAATTTCCTTACTGTTGAACTTTACCACGGCAATGCCGTATATGAATTTCTTATTTGCCATCTTTATTCCGTTTTAGATTGATATATATCGCTATTGCTGTCAAAATGCTCAATAGTATTCCTATCCCGAATCCACAAAAGAACGTTTTAACGGGATTCGAACGCTGTTTTGCTTCCGTTTCGTACAAACTGGCCATTTCCTCGTAAGCCTTCTGATATGATGCAGACTTCTTTTCATAGTACTCTACCAGAATTTGCAGACTGTCACAACTGGCATATACAGTAATTACGTCTTTGTTACGGCTTACTGAAACGTTGGCTTGGCCACTTTTTCCGCTGTACGATGCCATCGGAGGTAACTTCATCAGACTATCAGCCTGTATCTCCAATTTCACCTCCGACTTCGGAACCGTTTCCGTCCGTATCAGGCGGACTTCGCTGTCCAGACTGTCCGTCATCGTCTGTGTTGCTTCCATCTGAGTTTCCTTCTGCGTTGTCTTTCGGGTGCTCGCGCACCCCACGCAGCACAGGGCAATCATCATGATGCTTACAACTGTTAGCAGTATCGATAGCCTTGCGAAGACGGGCCATTTCACGCTTGGTAGCTTGCAGATCTTTCCGTGTTCCATTTAGCTCTTCCTTTAGTGGTTCTACTATGTTTTCTATTAGTATTCGGGTAGCGTGCTCAGTGTTGTCTATACGCACTGTTTCGGCTTCAGCCTGCGCCTTCTCAGCTTCCGCATTGGCTTGCTTTACTTTTGCCTTCAGTGTCACAATACCAATCACGGTCGCCAAGAGAGTGCCACCCAGTACGAAATTTAGGATTTCACTGAGTTCCATAAACATTTATTTTTCTATTCTTTACTGTCGGCCTTTTTGGAAATTAAGCCTATAATCCATTGAACAAGTCCTGTATCTGCAATACCATTTGAAACAAGAGATGCCCCAAATCCATACAACAAAGCAATATACCAGGTAACGCCTTCTACAAATCCAGCGTCAAGCCACCATAACAACATAGTCGCCACAATACCAACAAGCCAACTTACAATTTGTGTCGTCAGTCCTTGCATTTTAGGAAAGATTGCCTTAATACCTTCTGTCAACAAAACGACACAACCGGTAAAACCTGCAAAGGTCGCAATCATGTTGTCATAATTCACATCTGATGTTTCACCCGTTTGGGCAAATGTTACTGATACAAATCCAAGCATCAGTACAAAGAATAAAAGAAATCGTTTCATTTGTTTTTGAATTTATTGATTTATACCTATTTGTTTAAGCCATTGTTTTACATCAAAACTGGGGCAGGCCTTTGCCGCCAGCTCATTATGTCCGACAATACGAACAGAGGGAAAACGCTTGTGGAAATCTTTTACATATTCTTCAAGTGCTTTAAGCTGCTGCGGTGTTCTGGTATCTTTGGCTGTTTTACCATCTTTTCCAACACCACCCACATATACAACATGACGTGACACTGAATTTTTCCCGGCAACACCGTTGGTTATTTCCCACGGATCCACATTTGCATCTTCATTGTTTTTCACAAGTCTTTCTACCTTGCCGTCAAGATGTATCATATCCGTGTAGCCCACCTGTTTCCATCCGCGTCCTCCCTTACTAACTGGATCCGTATGCCAATGTCGGATATCAGATGAGGAAACTTCACGCCCTTCCGGTGTTGCGGTACAATGCAGTACAAGATATTTCAATTTCTGCATACGTTATGCCCCCTGCTGATTTTGCGTGATTGTTATCTCAGCAGTTTTCTCAGGGGCAGAATTCAAGGTAACGACAACTTTACCGCTTTTTGCCTTTCCCGTGCTATTTGCCTCTGCTGAGATTGTAATCCCGGTTTCGGTTTCTTCTATACTAAAGCCGGATGGAGCTGCACCAACTGTGTATTCGCCGCTTGCTGTAATTTCTACATCCTTACTACCTCCAGTAGGTTCTATGGTAACCGTAGTAGGATCTGCGGAAATAGTTTTTTCTGCAGGCTTAAATACAGGGACTTCACGGCTATCCAGAACAACGATTTCCTCGCCGAAGGCGATGTTTGTATCTGCCTTCATCAACATTTTGAAGAAGTACAATTCACTTGCATTAGAAATCTTGTCGATTTGGATAACGTTTTCATCATCCTGCAGATTGACAGCGGCAAACAGGTTACCATCTGCCCCCATAGAGCACAATGTAATCACAATCAAACCATCAGGCCAGGCGGCCAATGTTTCAATAGCAATTCCTTTGTAACGTTTCGCATTGACATCTGTTTCACTTGAGTTCTTAGCTTCTCGCTCAGTCAATTCGTCATCGTATTTATCAAAATCATCGATGCTCATGATAATACGAAGGTTCGGGTTATTTCGGATAGCCTTCGGGATGGCCTTTCGCATAGCTTTCAACTTACCGATCATAGTCTCTTCTTCGCTGTCAACAATGATAAGTTCCTTGTCTTTGGCCATCTGAGTAAGGATACCGTTGAACAAGTGGTCGTCGTCATCACCGTATTCTCCATTGACATAGTGATCACCCAACTCAAACTGTACTTGTTTTGCTAATTCTGCCAAAAGAGCATTTTGGGCTTCAGGTGGCAACTCTGCAAATACAAGGTTACCTTTGGGCTGCCACTTTCTCCAGATGTCTTCAAATGCACGTGGATTAAACACGGTAAAGGCCATGAAGTCCTGCGGATCAAGGCTTTTTTCATCATAGTTGAAATTTCCCTTAGAGTCCTCTACACCTGGATTTTCTTTGCGTTTCTGCAACATCTTTCCGCTTTTCAGACGCGGCAGACTGATTTTCTTTTCCACTCCGGGAATAACCATGATAAGTCCTTTCTCCACAATCTCGTTCCCGGTGGCAGCGAGTGTCAGAAGTTGTTCAAGAACCTCGCCATTGTAATTGGTGTTTTTTACTACTATTGCCATATCTTTTATTTGTTAAGTTTGTCTTTGATTTCCTTCATTCGCTTACTCCAGGGGCTGTCTCCGCCTAAATCAACTTTAAGGTCCTCCATAACCTTACGCTTTGGGGTAAGTGAGGCAAGGAGCTTCTTTCCTTCTTCCGGATTGGTTTTAAGGATATTTTCATACATAGGACGTGTTTCTGCATTGATACGGCCGTCATTCTCGGCCTTGTCAAGCAAATCCTTATTTGCGGCCTCTTCATCAGCAGCGGCCTTATCCTCAAACTCCTTCAAACGCGACTTCAGTGTCGCATTTTCTTTGGTCAGACTTCCCACCTGTCCGGCCTCGTTTGCATAGGTTTTTGCTTTGGCAATTACCTCTTCCTCGCTTTTGCAATCCTTAAACGAGGGATGCTTTCTGATTTCATCAAGATTCATTGTTTTCTGATTTTGTGGCTCAATGAGCCGGTTATTGAATAAAGTATATATCTGTTCCGGAGTACTATTCTCTGGTACAGGTTCCGCGTCATAAATGCCATCTATAAATCCGAGTTCAAGGGCTTCACTTGCAGTTAGCCAGTGATCCTCACCGTCAAAATAGGATGCTTTAACCTCATCCTTTGTCATTCCCAAACGGGCAGCATAGATATCCCCAAGACTATCCTCAAGGCTTTCTATTTCTTCTATGCACTTTTGCATCTCTTTTTTGTTGCCGTAACACCCACCACTAACACTGTGCAGCATTAGCCTTGCATATTTACTCATCTCTACGGGCTTACCACATAAGGCTATAACACTGGCCATACTTGCGGCAATGCCATCTACATAAAGATGTACATCAGCCTTACTGTTTTTTATGGCATTATAAATAGCAATGCCACAATACACTTCTCCTCCGTTACTATTGATGCGTACATTGACGCGTCGGCTTACCTTCTCAGCTTCCAGAAGTTCCTTGGCAATACGTCCACTCTGAACCTCACCATAATAATCGCCAATGTCGCCGTAAAGGAAAATGGTACTTATTCCTTTACTATCTGTTTGTATATTAAAAAACTTGCTCATTATCAATCGCGTTTATGATGCAAAAATGCAACAAAACAACGGGGTGTGGAAACTGCATTTTTATCATAAAATGTTATGACGTTATGATAACGCCATAACATCCTATCATGCGTAATGACTTTCGTAAAGCGGTCTTTTTGTGGCAATTTTGTAGCATGAAATTCAATAATATAAAGTATTATGGCAGAACTAACAAATGCCCAGAAAAAAGAATGGGCCAAGACATTATACCTGCGTGAGAACCTTACACAACAGGAAATTGCGGAGCGTGTTGGAGTTTCTCGCGTAACTGTATCAAACTGGGTACGCACCGGGAAGTGGGAAGAACAAAAGGTTGGATTAACTCTTACTCGCCAGGAGCAGGTGGCTAACCTGTACCGTCAGGTTGCAGAAATCAACCGTGCCATTTCTCAGCGTCCCGAAGGGGAACGATTTGCTTCATCTAAAGAGGCAGATATCCTTGGAAAGCTATCTGCCTCAATCCGAAACATGGAGCAGGAGGTCGGAATTGCTGATACAATCAGTGTGCTTACAGGTTTTATTGAATATGTTCGTGCTGTTGACCTCGAAAAGGCTAAAGAACTTACAAAATTAGCGGATGCATTTATTAAGGATAAGTTATAGGAGGAGATTAAATGAAACAAGTAGATAAACTCGCGCTCCTCGATTGGGATAAATATAAAGAGGAGATTGCAAGGGCAACCCCCGTTGATAAGTCCATGACGACGGCAGAACGTGAAAGGCACCGTTTATATCTTGAAAAACATCCCATAGAGTGGATTAAGTTTTTTTTCCCTAATTATGCCAAGTATGAATTTGCCGATTTTCAGAAAAAAGCCATACGTCGAATTATCTCACACGACGAATGGTTTGAGGTACTTTCCTGGAGTCGTGAGCTTGCCAAATCAACCATTACAATGTTTATTGTTATGTTCCTCACGCTTACAGGGCGTAAGAAAAATGTCATTCTTACCTCAAATAGTAAAGACAACGCGATGCGACTTCTTGCCCCGTATCGGGCAAACCTTGAGGCAAATGGACGAATCATAGCCTACTATGGTAAGCAAGAAATGCCTGGTTCATGGACGGAAGATGAATTTGTCACTAAAGGAAAGGTGTCATTCAGGGCACTCGGTGCCGGACAGTCACCCCGTGGATCGCGAAATGAGGCAATCCGCCCGGACCTGTTACTCGTGGACGATTTCGACACTGACGAGGACACAAAAAATCCGGATATCATTCAGAAAAGGTGGGACTGGTGGGAAAATGCGTTGTACCCCACACGTTCAATTTCTGAGCCGACAGTTGTTATTTTTTGCGGCAATATTATTGCTAAGGATTGCTGTGTGGTACGTGCCGGGGAAATGGCCGATTCATGGGATATAGTCAATATACGTGATAAAAACGGACGTTCCTCATGGCCGGAGAAAAATTCTGAGGAGGATATTGACCGCACAATTTCAAAAATATCTACCAAGGCTGTCCAGGGAGAATATTTCAATAACCCTATTTCTGCGGGTGAGGTATTTGAAACTATTTCTTATGGTAAGATTCCGCCATTATCCAAATTCAAGTTCCTGGTGGCTTATGGCGACCCGGCACCTGGAGAAAGCAAAGGAAAGAAGGGCAAGTCTTTCAAGACTGTTTCGCTGCTTGGAAAGATTGGGAGTAGGCTTTATATCATTAAAACTTTTCTCGCTAAGGCTTTGAATGCCGAGTTTATTGAATGGTATGTAAAGCTACTGGAGTTCGTAAACGGAAAGGCTACAGTATATTGCTATATGGAAAACAATAAACTTCAGGATCCATTCTTTCAACAGGTTTTCAAGCCACTTGTGGCCAAGGTTAGAAAGGAGCATAAAATATCTCTTTACATCCGAGGTGATGAGCAAAAAAAAACCGATAAGGCCACGCGTATAGAGGCAAATCTTGAACCATTAAACCGGGAAGGTAACCTAATACTGAATGAGGCTGAAAAAGACAATCCGCACATGAAGGAGCTGGAGGATCAATTCAAGTTATTTACCTTATCCCTTCGTTATCCGGCTGACGGGCCTGATGCCGTTGAAGGTGGAAACCGAATAATTGACGAATTAATACGCAAAGCGGAACCTCCTGTATTTCGAAGCAGAAAGGATTTAAGGAATAGGAACAAACGTAGAATGTAATATTTAACACTAACAATATGAGCCAATTTGTAGAACTGACCGATTATGATGCAAGTATCCATAGGGATATATTAGATGCACTTGTACGAGAGGACGAAACACTCGTTGAGGTCTGTGAAGACAGGGCCATTGCCGAAATGCGATGTTACCTGTCCAAACGATATGACTGCGACAAAATTTTTTCGGCAACAGGAACAGGCCGGAATGAACTTGTACTTATGATGGTAATTGATATAGCAGTATATCATATTTTCTGTATTCATAATCCACAAAAATTGTCCCAAGTACGCAAAGATAGGTATGAACGTGCTGTAGAATGGATGAAAGCTGTTGCAGCTGAAGATATTTCTATTGAGGGAGCACCTTTGCTCCCAGATGACATACGTGCAAGTAATTCATCATTCAGAATAAAAAGCAATCGTAAAAGAGTAAACCATTGGTAATATTAACAATATGAGCAGAAAAAAGAATAAAAATAAGCCGGGGATTATCACAGTTGGTGGTAATTTTATGGCACCTGGACAGAAAAAGCCCAATGTTATTGTACTAACCCAACCCAAACGTTTCGGGCTGGATATAGCGGACTATATGTCTGCCATACGAGCAGCTGAGAATGTGGACTTCTCACGTAGGTATAAGTTATATGACTTATATTCTGACATACTTATGGATACGCATCTCACCTGTGTGATAGAGAAACGTAAGAATGCGGTATTATGCTCCGATATAGAGTTTCAGGTAAATGGGAAGCCGGACGAGACCGTAAATGAACAGATACGTTCGCCCTGGTTCAATAAACTTATTGGGGATATCATAGACGCCAGGTTCTGGGGATTTTCGCTTTGCCAATTCTATAAAGAAGGAGAATGGGTGGACTATGATCTTGTGCCGCGTAAACATGTAGACCCCATCAAAAAACTAATCTTGCGTCACCAGACTGATGTTACGGGATTGCCTTGGGACAAATATACAGATCTCTTATTTATTGGAAGTCCAAGCGATTTAGGGCTGCTTGCAAAAGCCGCTCCCTGGGTCATATACAAGCGTAACACTACAGGTGACTGGTCACAGTTCTCGGAAATATTTGGAATGCCTATTCAGGAGTATATCTATGATTCAGATGACGAGGAATCCAGACAAAGAGCAATGGAGGATGCGGCCAACACTGGAAGTCTTGCACAGTTTTTCCACGCTAAGGATACCGAATTTAAGCTGACTGAGGCCGGAAACAAAACAGGTTCTGCAGATGTGTACGAACGCCTTTGCGAACGATGCAACAACGAAATATCTAAACTTGTACTCGGTAATACATTGACAACAGAATCTTCTGAGAACGGCACTCAGGCCCTTGGTACCGTACATAAAAAAGTAGAAGATAAAGTTGCTCAAGCAGATAAGAATTATGTGCTTAATGTCCTTAATTATGATATGAGCGACATTTTTGCACACATGGGCATTAACACCGCCGGTGGGGTTTTCTGCTTCCCAGAAAAGAAAGAAACAGACTCTACAACAAAGCTCAATATAATAACCACATTAAAGAAAAACTTTAATTTGCCTGTTTCTGATGAATATCTATATGAAGAATTTGGTGTTGAAAAGCCGGACAACTACGAACAGATAAAAAAAGAACAGGATGAGCAGAACCAACACAATAATGCTCCTGCTCAAATATCGGATACGGTTAAAGAGGAGAAAGAAGAAAAGACTCCGGAATCAACCTCGGCACAAAAGAAATCCTTCCGTAACTGGATTGCAAGTTTTTTCGGGAAAGCCCCGTCAGACGGCGGGGCAGCTTTAGACTGGTAGTTGATGAACTGTATGGCGCAAAAGAGGATAGTGTAACCCGTGATTTTGAGTTCTCAGAAGATGTATTACGTCGTGCCTTATTGAACATATACAGTAAAGACTTTCATCCAGTCACTGATATTGAAATAAACCTTTTTAATGAAGTATGGTCGCAAATGAATAAGGCCACAAAAAAGGGGGTCAAAAAGTCTAAGGTGACAGATCCGGATGATGATTTTAGGAATGCCGTTATGCGGAACAATGCTGTATTTTCTGCGTTCAAGGTCCACCGTATGCAGAATGATATGGCCAGATTATTATTGGATTCGGATGGCAATCTAAAGCCGTTCGAACAGTGGAAAAATGAGGTCATGCCTATTGCCTCCCATCAGGTTGGTGCCTGGTTACGGACAGAATATGATACTGCCGTTATACGCGCACACCAGGCTGCAGATTGGCAACAATTTGAACGGGAAAAGGACGTTCTTCCTAACTTACGCTGGATGCCTTCAACATCAATTACGCCAGGTGCAGATCATAAAAGGTTCTGGGGGACTGTCCGCCCAATAGATGATGCCTTTTGGAGTGAACACCGCCCAGGCGACCGATGGAACTGTAAGTGTAGTCTGTCCTCAACGGATGACCCGGTTACACCGGTACCAGATGCAACGCCACAGGACAAGCCACAGCCTGGACTTGATAATAATCCAGGGAAAGACGGCAAGTTGTTTTCAGATAATCATCCATATCAAAAGGAAGCTCATAAAGGTGCAAAAAAGGCTGTGGATAAACTGACATCGCGTATTGATGAAATGGTCGCAGAAATGCCGGACAACCTTACCGAAGAGGAAAAGATGGCTATTGCCAGAAACAATCTTGAAATAGAAAAAGCTCTTAAAATAGAAAAGGGGAAGCCAATGGACGTTGATAAAGCGGACAAGCAGAACGCAAATCCTAACCATGTGGAAGAGTTTATTTTGGATCCGAATGGTCCCTATCGTGATAAGAGTGGTCATAAATACCGAAAGAACAATGATTACAACAAGAAAAGAGACACTCCATACGACATCAACTGCCAAACCTGTGCACCGGCTTATGCCTTGAGGCTAAGGGGATGGAATATTACGGCTAAAGGAAACACTCCTGGATCTAAACTTGAATACCTAAGCCGAGGACGTGCCTTTGAGGTCTGGAAAAACCCGGACGGAACACCGGCACAACATGTCAGTATAAACGAATGGCTTACGGATAAAGGATACCTTAAAATGACTTCCAAAAGATATATGGAATATTTTAATGAGGTATGCAAGGAGGAAGGAGTGTACGAGTTGAGTATCGGATGGAAAAGTGGAGGAGGTCATGCAACCATTTTGCAACGTTTCAAAAACGGGGAATTAAGATACATTGAACCTCAAAGTGATAATTCCGCCGGCTCTGGAATGGAGTGGAAAGATGTTAAGTACTTATGCGAGCGAGGAGCCTCAAGTTCACACAACTGTAGAGGGGTACTACGAATAGACAATAAGTTATTCGACATTTCATTCCTCGACATTTTCGACAAGTGAATCGATGATATCAAGAGCTAAGGAGCCGGTTACTTCATCTGCTTTTTTACCATCATACAAGTAAATAAATGGGTAACCGGTATCTGAATCCTCCGGAAACTTGAATACATAGGCATCCTGTCCTTCAAATTTACCAAGGTAATCGAAGGAATCACCGTATTGCTCAATTAGCAAACGAGCCTCATTTTTGACTTGTTCCGGTATATTCATTGATTAATAAAAGGCAATTTGATGCCTACGTTGCAAATTTACAAAATAATTTTTGAATTCCTGAGCATTATGTATATAAAAGATTTCGCAAAACTGATAGAACAGAAACGTAAGGAGCTTGATAAAATGATGCGCCGAAAAATGCCGGTCATTGCTGGACGTATGGCAAAGGACCATTTCCAGGAGAATTTTCGGGAAGGCGGGTTTGTCAATGGCGGATTGCATCCGTGGCCACAAGCTAAAAGGCTTTCATCTGGAAGAACAGACGCCGCCAGCAATTATGGTACGCTGCTGTCCGGTCGTAATCACCTGTTCAGCTCCATCAAGTACATCCCTTCTGATTATCGGGTGAAAGTTTCCAACGAACTCGAATATGCTCCTATACACAACTGGGGCGGAACTGTTTCTGTAACCGTCACAGACCGTATGAGACGCTTTGCATGGGCCAAGTTCTATAAGGCTTCAGGTCACAGAAGAAAAGCGAACACAGGGCAAAAGAAGGGCACGAAACGGCGTGGAAAACAGACAAAGGATAATCCGCAGGCGTCATTTTGGAAAGGGCTTGCACTTACCCAAAAAAAGAAGCTCAATATTCACATACCTCAAAGGCAGTTCTTGGGGGAAAGTAAGGAGTTAACAGATAAAATAAACGAAAGAATAGAGAAAGAAATAAGAACCATATTAAACTCATAACATCATGGAAGAAATTTTTATTGAAATTATGGAGCAGATTGCTCGCGAAATGCCGGAACTTTCCCTGATTGACGAAGATTACGGCCAGTTGGAAATGGGAGCCGAAGAGGATCATTACCCAGTTACGTTCCCCTGTGCGTTAATAGGCGATACGAGCTCAGATTGGCACGATTTAGGTGGAGGGGCACAAAATAGTGATTCTTTAATAACGGTTCGCCTTGCCATTGATTGTTACGATGATACAAGTTTCGCCTCCGGAACTTACGATAAAGTCCGCGAACGACAAAAGATGGCAAATAAATTATATAAGGCATTACAGTGTCTGGAATGTTCGGATAATTCATCTCCACTTATCAGAGAAAAGAGTAGAAGTTATTCATTACCCGGTTATATCAAAGTATTTGAATTTACTTTTTCTTTCACAATGCATGACGAATCAGCAATGGAACTATAAGGTCTTAAATAACTCAAGTTGTGCAGCGGTCAATTTAGGAACCTTAATCTTGGGAAGGGGTTTGATACTTTTATCTATCCCTTCTCTTGACTTTTTACGGATAATAGTCATTATCCGTTCTTCGGATATGAAGAATTCACGCTCCGATAAAATGCGCAATGCGTCATCGAAGCGTAATCTTTGCACTTCCGTCCAATAATAATAACGTCTGCACAAAGCTTCATCACGTAACCGTATCAGTTCTTTATCTCGTCCTTTACCCATGAGCTGTTTCCTATTGCAAAAATAATTGATTTACATCTATTTCAAGCAAAAAGCACCGTAAATATGAACTTTACGGTGCTTTCTGTTTAACACGTCAACAACTTATCTTACAAACGACAAAAACTCGGCTCAATTCGCGTCCAAACACCGTTGTCCGGATTGCGTCTTGAGAAATAATAGTTGGTTGCATTTCGCTGTACCACGTTGGCCTCTTTGAATAAGCGCATGATATCTGCGTACTCTTCATCGAACTTATCTTCCAGCTCGTATAGCTTGGAAATGGACTTATAATCCAAATCACCCATTTTGTTACGCTCCAGGAGCGTCATTGCCATCTGATACATCGGGTCATCAGATCCTTTCTCGCTATTTTGCATATAGCGTTTCAGATAGTCTATCAGACGGTCCGCTGCCATATCCGCACGTTCATCAAACCCTTTCACCTTGTTACTCTTTACCTCCAGGCGGAAGTCACCGTCTGTAATGGTATAGCTACGCTGGTCATCACTCTTAACCTGACCGTATTCTCTCATAACCGAAGTGAAGGCTTCGGCTTCTGTCTCCAGCCAATCGCGGAAGAATTTTACATCAGACACAAGTTCGGTAACCTTGTTTTTAACGTCATGCATGAACTCCGCACGCAAGGCCTCATAAGTTTCACGGCGTGCAATGCGGTCGTTTTTTTCCTCTTGCTGCAACTGTGCTAATAAAGCGTTTCGCTCCTCTTTACTCATGGACTTTACATCCACATTTTGTTTCTTTACTTCTTCCATTTTTTTGTTTTTTAAGTTAGTTATTATCTCCGTCTTTCATAATCCTGCATCTCAATATCAGGCTCTATAAGACAAGCTTCACTTTGTGCGTATGCCCAATCTGCAAGCTGGTCAAAAAACTCGGCTGCTTCTTCCTGTTCCATATCCAGGCTTGCAGTTCTGGCTTGACCTTCCAGATCTTTCAAAACTGTTTCTGTTTTTTGTTCATAGTCAATCATTTTTATGGTTATCTTTTTTTCGTCTTATCACACGTATTTTGGTTAATAGGGCGTCCAGTTCGTCCGGATCCAAATCCCTAAATACTTTTCCCGCCACCCGCTTATCCATACAGAAAGCATTTACCCTATCCCAAGAAGCTGTATCCACCCCAAGTAATTGCATCTGGTGTAATACTGCACTTCGTTTTCTTTTCAGTTCTTTCCGGTACAATTCCCGTCTTTCGTCATATCCGACAACCCGTTCCATTTCGTTACACATAGATGTGTATTCCTTTACCGTCATAAGATGCAGACTTGTTGTGCGTCCGTTGGTGAACTGGTAAACGAGTGTTTCTTTATCTGCCCCTGATAACTTTTTAAGCAATCCATAAAATCGGGCAAAATTGGTTACTTCCTGTGCCATATTAATCTATATATTGAAATTCATTCCATAACAATAAAACAGGACTTCCATTACCCATTACCCATTCTCCTCTTTGGTTATTTTCTCCTTTCGGTGGTGCTATAATGGTATGAACGCTACCATCTGTCAGATTGCTAAAAACATTTCCAACGGCTGCACAATGAGTCACTTTCAAAGATTTGCTTAAGCGTTTACGAGTACAGACATCAACACGCCTGGCATATCGTTCCGGAAGTTCTATATATCCCAACCTATAAGACCTGCCTTCTATTCCACAATGTTTGCATCGATATACGTCATAACTTCCTCTCGTCTTAGCCCATAAGGTAACCAAATTCTTCTTTTCCCATTCATGGGCTGTTTGGTTCATTTCTATTACTATCATAAGGCTTACATATTAAATTGGTTTTCATACAACACTTTAATTCCGCAGGAACTGGCCACATCAAGCTCTAACTTTGCCCCTTTTGATAGCTCCCATCCCTGAAGCATATAAATAAAATCACAACCAAGCAATAAGCCTATATCAGCTCTCATGTGCTCTCTCCAGTGTGCGTCATCTGGTAAACCGTTCTTGAACGGATTTACTGGGATGTAACCTTTCAGACTTAAGAAACGTTCTGCATTGTCAAATGCCTGGCGACGCTCTTCTAAATCATAGTGCGCTATGGCACCACTAATGTAAACTTTGTATTTCATTCTTTCTTTTCTTTAAGATTATTCAAGTCCTTAATATTAACCTGACAGGACGGATGCCAAATTTGTATATTTCTGGCAAACAATACATCCCTCGTTTCTATCACTACATGACCCTTTGTTTTGGCCTTACGGAAACGCAAATCACATTCGATATTGCGCTCAACCCAGTCATCAACTATCGCTGATGCCTCACTACCTTTCAGTAGTATCTGGAATAGTTTATTCTCTAAATCCATCGTTTTCTATATTATCTTTTAATGCTTTTGCTGCTCCTTCCTCCCATACGACGTATGGAACTCCCGGACGTTCCATAAAACGGCTTTTACACCATGCCTTAAAGCAGCTTACCATGATTTTCACATCGGCATCATATTCAACCTTCCGGGCTGTTCTGCCAGCTGGATGCATCCCTTCCGCATGGCTGATAAAAATGAACAGCTTTTTGGGGTTACGTTCCTTTAAGGCCTTATATTCCGGATAACTTAGACCGCTATATTGGAAACTATCAATAATAATCACATTTGGGCTACCCCTACGACTTAATCTTTCCTCCAACTGATCCATTGGTTCGCGGTCAAGTATTATCAGCCGCTTTCTTACCTCATCCATTTTATGTCTCTGAAGGGACATCTGGAACGACCGACCTACACTCTCTTCCAGGCTGTCATATATCACCTTCCCAAATGAACAAAGGTACTTGGCAAGTTGCATTACAAACGATGTCTTGCCGTTTCCACTGGCACCCCAAATAATCCAGGTTCCGCTTTTGGAAGGGTTACCCATTGAATCATACCAGGCACCGGAAAACTCAAAGCAGGGAATCTTCATATTGAGTACCTCATTTGGGCTATATGCTCGTTTCAGTTTTAGTTTCATTATTAGCTTTATTTTTTAATTCATTAATCAACAAGTCTGCCCATTTAACAGCGGTTTTTACATCATCTTCGACAGAAATAAGGGAATTTCCTATATTCTGTATGAACAATTCTTTCGCAATCTCATATCGTCGTTGTTCCCAATTAATCTCATTCGCCTTTCTCATTTCGCGATGGATACCAATAATGGCATCCATCGCTTGCAATTCTATTTTTGTCATCATGCCTGAACCCTCCTTAACTTTTCAATCTCAGTATATACTCTCCGGAGCCCCCCACCTGTTGCGTTTACTATTCGGGATATATCCGTTCCTTCTGGAGCATTTACCTTGGCAACGATGGCAGCTTGAGCCTTCAGGAACTTCTCGCGTTCCCTTGCGTCGTCCGGGGTAACCTTGCTGTAAGTGTCACCATATCGGCTCAACATTTCAGTATATCCGACCTTCTTGCCCTCAATGGCTCGGTTTATCTTTTCTTTCAATCCGTCCGCTCCCATCATATACCAGGCACAGCAGCGTTCAGTAGCGTTCCAAAGGGCTTTCAGCTCCAGGAATGCTTCATACTGCAGGTCTCCGGCTTCATCCAGAACCACCAGCGGTGTATCAATTGTACGCAGGTAAGCTACCAAATCCTCATACACATCACTGTAACGGCCATAGCTTCCAACACCGAATTCCTTGGCAATATAGCGTATCAGTTTGAGCTTTGTTTTCACCTGTGAACAATCCACATATACAGCGTTCTTATGCTGTTTCACGTAAGCCTTTGCCGTGAATGTTTTTCCGATATTCGGCATATCACACAGGATGGCACTAAGCCCGCTGTCTTGGCAAACCTCCATTTGTTTGCTTATAAACACGTATGTCGGTGTTTTAGCCGCAACCCAAGGCATTTCCACACGTAGCTGTACGCCAAGCCTTCTGGCGATACCTATCCAGTTGGCATCGCTCACTTGCTTTTCATAATTTCCTCTCTTAATGGCGTTATATACGCTTGGGGCGATTCCCAATGCCGTTGCATGACGGTTGTCACTGGGATAATTTTCACGATCAGCTGCAATAGCTGATACAATACGTTTCTTAATTTCGTTTGTTATTTCCATTTGAATGCTATTTTAATATTGTTCTAAACTTAAACTTTTGCCAATGCGTCAGCCTCAAAATGTGCCACATCCATATAGGCTGAATAATCTTCCTCTTCATTCGGGACATAGACATCAACAGCTTCTGCTTTTACATTTTCGATAGCTTTTGATTCTTCTTTGCGTAGTATTCCGACCCTCTTGATTTTACCGTCCTTTATCATCTTGTCAAACTTGGCCACATACTTTGCCTGTTCTGTATAGGCTTCCTTATCGGCTTCCGTCTGTTCAGCCGTATTTTCATTGTAGCGTTTTACAGGCTTACAGGTGGCAATATATCGGTCATGCTGGTATATATATACCTCGGTGATATTTCCGTCCGTGTCGGGCAAGTAATAAGCCTCTACTTTGTAATTGCGAGGCTCCAGCTTGGATATGATTTCAGGATCCGGAAGGATGAAATTGTTATATTGCACTGTGAAAAAGCTGTTGTTTTTGATTGTTGTATCCGTGCGGAATCCTATAAAACGATACAACACAGCCTTGTCCCACGGTGCCAGATCCGGGTTTTGCTTGCTACACAACACGTCCCAACGTGTCATTCCGGGGAATCTCTTCTGGTTTGGATGAAGTTGGTTGTTGTATTCGTGGATAGACCGAATATCGTCTGCCACAAGCTCATCGTATGTATATGATTTCACTTTGTAGGTATTGTTTTTTTCGTCATATACTTTCTCCTCTTTTGGCCGATTGGCCTCCAGCTTTGCATACCAACGTCCAATACCAACCTGACTTCGCTTCTCCACACCATACTTTTTAGCTCTGTTCATGTGTTCTGCTCGTTTTTCCCGGCTGTTGCCAGGATTACACCAGCGGATTAGCGGAAATACTGTTCCGGCTTGCATGAGTCCATCTGCAAAATCACTGACCAGATGGTGCTCAACCTCAAGTTCTGCAGGAATATACATACCGTTCCTGTCAAGAGTCTGAAACATATTACGCATACAATCCAGAAACAGTTCTGCGGTTTTCAGTCTGTTATGTGCATATCCAACTACCGCTCCACTGACCACATCATAAGCATAATATGCCTTTACTCGGTTACCGTCCTTCATTGGACGAGGCAGGTCGCGGTCATCAAGGGAAATTTTACTAAGAGAATATTCTCCAACCCTGCGAAGATGGTAGGGGCGGTATGCATTATTGAAGTCCCATTGACTCATGTGCAGTTTTGCTCTGAACGCCTTGTTCTTTGGTTTATTCAGGTAAGCTGCCACCGTAGCCGGACTCAATACAATAGGATTGCCGTCCTTATCGGTAAAGTCAGCCGGATTAAGTATCTCACCAGTATCAGGATCAAATAATTCACGCTCACCTTGAAGGAACAAATTGTAGTTCTCATAAACCGTTGTATTGTATGGCTGTTCCGGTTGTGCATCAAGGGAAAGAAGCAGTTTTTCTATTCCATAAGTCACTTTGCGTCTATTCTGGTTCATAAACTTACCACTGATTAAACTTTCGTATCCGCGTGTCCTGAACTCGTTAACGCGCCGCTTGAAACGGTTGGCACTAATAGGTAGTGTGTGACCGAACTCAGATTGATAATAACTTATGGCCCCGGCCATTTCGCCCCAATTTACCGGACCGCCTTTCATTGCCTTTCGCATCAGAACAGCGTCCTCCATCACAGCAAGTACGGCCTCAATAACGGAAGCGTTTACGGTGTATTCGTTTATATGTTCCGGCGGTAATGCGTCTCCATTTTCGAACCGGAACTTTGTATAGAATTCCCTTGCTCTTGCATCAATGCGAAAGTTGCTTCCAAACCAATTCCTGAGTATATCCTCTTTCATGTCTCCGTATTTTTCTTTGATTTTCTCTTGAAATCTTTTCGGCAAGGTGGCTACTTCCACCAATGCGTAACCTCCCAAACCTCTTCCAGAACGTACCACGTTGATTTTACCTGTTGACGACAACTTCTTGTAATTCGGTACCGACATTATCGGGTTCTCTCCGCAAGTAAGGTCGTGATATGATATGCACAATATTTTTCCGTAGTACTCCATATTTCACCATTTTATAGTGCGGAGGCCATTTGCTGGACTTCGTGCTCCAATTGTAAAAAATCGGGAACACTTAAGCCCGTATAGCTGGATTTCTGCTGGCCATCCACGTAAACGACAGCTTCATCTGTCTCCCGGTCATAGATAATTTTCACTCTCGGCCCGAAATCCAGCGTAATAGTACGCTCTGCTTCCTGGTATGTGGTTTCGCACTCCGGGACAAAACCATCCGTTAGCTTTCCGCCTCTTTTCAGTGCAAGAGTACGGATGCGCCGGGCCTGTTCACTGTTACGCTCAAAGTTCAATGCCTGCCATACAGCCTGTCGGGTACATCCAAATGCTTTCATAAGGAATGTCTTGGTCTCATTGTCTGTCAAAATCTGCTTTTTCATTTGTCTATATGTTGATTTGTTATTATCTTTAGCGAAAATTTATAATGTAAACACAATGGTTCCATACGTACTGTTCACAATAGATATCACCACTGAAAATACAGAAATTACCGAAGAAGCATTTCGCGAAGCAGTCGCTCCTTGTCTAAACCGCCTTCGGGATTTGAAGGGTAGCTTTGACCGCAATACTGACATAACCACCGCCCTTCGTCGTCTTGCACAAGATGATGGACATGAACACTATGTAATGCGCGTAATCCTGGGAATTTCCGTAGGCATGGCTCGTGCTGAACATCTTCTGCAGGTTTATGATGCTTACGCAGAACTGATTGCTTTTGAACTTCCTGAGTACAAGGTACAGGCTGCAGGGGAAATCTTGAAATTTCAGAATCCAAACAAGTGACCTGCAAATAAGCCTTTACCATTTCCGGCTCTTTGTTCTTTATCTTTGCCATAGTCATAAGTTTTTTGATTAATTAAACATCGTAGGGTGCGGGGAATCGAACCCCGTCGGCTGTCTTCTATTTTCGCTTTCGCTTTCCAACTTTCCGGCCGTGCCAGCCACCCTTTCCAACCCGTCTTTCCGGGCTGCCAGTTATCCGGCAATCTCTTTGCCTGTATATTTTATAGCAACTCAATACAATTTTCCGGAACGCACATCAAAGTCCAGACTTCATTTCCCTTCATATACTCAATATCGTATTGAACATCGAATGTGCAGCAGTTATAATCCCAGTCATTTATAATTCCATCAATGGATTCTCCATTCTTCTTTGTGACGCGAACACGTTGTCCTTTATCAAATTTTGCTTTCATACTCTTTAATCCTTAAAATTCGTTATTCTCGGCCTTTTTCATTATATTTGGCCGCTGTTTACATCTTTAACACGTTGCAAATATACAAAAGATTTCGCCACATGCAAACAAAAGAACAAAAAATATCGCCAATAAAACAAAGGATTTTGCAATTTGCTGCCACTTTAGGTATAAGCAAACGTGATTTTTACACAAAAATCAGGGTTTCAAGAGGAACATTGGAAAGCGGGACTGGTATAACAGAAGATATTATGGCGAAATTTATCGCCACATACCCACATATTAGTAGTGAATGGCTACTAACTGGAAAAGGTAATATGCTTAAAGAAAGCGAAAAGACCCCCTCTGCTGAAGGAAAAGATAAAAATATTGATGAACACAAACAGTCAACTATATCAATAGACTTGGGAACTTGTGCTCAAAAGTTTTCCTATACGGATAACGCAGTTAAAGGAATACCTCTTATTCCGTTGAGTGCGATGGCCGGTGCCTTCACCGGTGATACATCTGTGATGGAGTATGAGTGCGAGCGGTACGTTATACCGGCATTCAAAGGAGCCGACTTCTTGATCCAGGTAAAAGGGGATTCTATGCAACCAACATATTATTCTGGTGATTTGGTTGCGTGTGAACGTGTTCCACTTAATGATCTTTTCTTTCAATGGAACAAGACATACGTCCTGGATACCAAGCAGGGACCGCTTATCAAAAGAATTATGCCGGGATCAGACAGTGAACATATACTAATCGTATCCGACAATAACAATTATCCTCCATTTGAACTTTCTAAGGATCAATTTTACGGAGTCGCTTTGGTACGCGGCATTGTGCGTCTCGAATAACCCTATACAGGCGCAATTGCCGCTTTATAGGCACACGCACGGCTTTTTAGAGCTAAAATTGAATAAAAGCTCACGGAAGTCCCTATAAATCAGTCGTATTTGTATTATATAATAATGTATATAACGCAAATAATGTGCATTTTTCCACCTTGAAAATGCAGAAAAACGTCAGTTATTTGTTTGGTATGTTTAGTTTCCTATTTCGTGCATACTCCGTAAAAATCGAAAAAGTAACCCCTAAAGTAACCCCTAACTTTATAAGAAGGTAACCCCTAACAGTAACCCCAAAGGTAACCCCTAATTAAAAATAGGCATAAAAAAAGGGGGCATTTCGCCCCCTAATCAGCATTCAAAGGAATAACGCCAGAAAGCCGTTCTAACGGCGTTATTTTATCGTTCTAATCATCCGCCTTCCTGCCACCAGAAATAAGCGTAGATTGCTTGATTATAGCCTTTTTAGTGCATATTGTACCGTTCCCGGATAACCCAGCATGTAGTAAATAGTTCTTAGTTGCGCCGACCTGTTCAGGAGAAAGAACAGTATAGACAGCAGAAATAGAGCTAAAATACCAGTCTTTTCGTCTGGATTCGTCAATGCTATGTAACAAATGCACGTGTATAACCTTTGCCATATCCTATCATTTATATATGCAAATATACCAAATAATTATTATTTGGAAGAAAATCAGTATAACAAAATCAAGAAGAAGCACAAAAAAGGCGGCCAAACTCACCGTATGACCGCCCATGCCTTTTTGCCTATTATACCGCCATATTTGCCATGATTAAACCCCAATGTAAAGATATGAGGCTCGATTTGCCCCAGATGGCCCATAAATGTAAAGCAGATGTAAGGCAAATGTAAAGCTGTGAACCGCTTCGAATTATCTGTCGTTTTTATACCTTCATCCGTAACCCTCTATAAACTAACGACTTTCCCCATTCAATCCATCCATTGTAAAAAACCGCTTCGTTATATGCCCCTTAAAAAAGGCGTGAAACCAAATGGAATCACACCTAAACTATTATTAAGAGATTAATCAAACGGCAAGTAATTCTTTTCCCAAAAGATGGAGAGCCTCTTTAATCTGCATCTTCCTTATATCACTCGGCTTTTTAATACCATAGATATACTTGGAAAGAAGACTCTTGTTTATTCCCATACTACGTGCAACCTCTGACACATTTAGTTGAGGGAAACGTTTAAATATCATTGCTATCTCATTTTCATAATCCGGCTCCGCTGTATCGAAAAAACTGGATATATGAATATCCTCATCCAATGATTCCCAACGAACATCGTCACCAAAGTTTCCTATCTTGAAATCAAGGCGCTCTCTGTCACTTGCATCCTTCAGCAAAGGGAATGCCTCTAAGGGACGGCTGAAAGTTTCTCCACCATCCGTTTTCATATAAATGCGGTTAGCATCAAACCAAATGTCTTTTATTGTATCCATAACTTTCAGTTTTAATAATCATTCTCCATGATATTTTTAATTTTACTAATACAATATAGGGATAAATATTTATCCCCACAAATAAATAAGCAAAAAAATAGCGACAACTCTTTTCGAACCACCGTTCCATAACCTATGATGTACAAAGGAACTGATTTCCCTCCTGTTTTCCTAACAATCATCATCCGGCACACGGGTTCTTGCGTGTCAGAGCAGAGCTGCCATTTAATTGGAAAGATAATAATTATCTAAAGAATATATTTGTAGTTAAAAAGTTTCCTACACAAGAAACTTTATCTATTTTTGTGGTATGAATACGAATTTGCAAAAAATAGGAGAACTTTTGGCCCAATGCCGAAAAAACAAAGGATTGACACAAGAAGAAGTCGGGGTGATGATTGGCGTCCAAAAAGCAATGGTTTCCAAAGTGGAAAACGGTCTGTGTGTTAATTTTGGCACTGTCAACCGCATAGCGGAGGCGTTGGGTGTCGAACCGGTAGTGGCGCTCAAGTCCAAAAAGAAAGCGGACAAGAACCTAATCGATTATGTAATGACGGTCATTGTCGAATTTGCGCGCCGTCACGATTTGACAATCCGGGAGGCAAGCAATTATATCAGACGTTTCAAAGGCATTGATTTTCTCACCGAATTTTACGATGTGGAACACACGCTTTCTTTTAACGACTGTGTGGATGACCTGACCATCGTCTGCCAAAACAATGGAGGAACATTGCGATGATACTTTACCACGGTTCAAATACGGCAATCGACGGCATCGACCTCAACAGATGCCGCCCCTATAAGGATTTCGGCAGAGGATTTTACCTGACCGACATTAGGGAACAGGCCCAAAGGATGGCCGCAAGAACAGCGCGGATGTTCAGCGGAAACCCCACTCTGACTATGTTTGAGTTTGACCTCGAAGAAGCGCAGTCGAGCGAATTGAAAGTCAAGGTTTTCAAGGAGCCAGACTGGGAATGGGCACGTTTTGTCATGTCGAACCGCGATATAAACACTACTCAGCCTTGCCACGATTACGATATCGTAATTGGCCCTGTTGCCGATGATACCATTGCGCGCTTGCTACGTTTATACACCGAGAATTTTATTAACGAAGAACAACTATTGCACGAACTGACATTTTCGAAAGTGACTTCACAATATTTCTTTCACTCAGAGGCAGCGATTAAAATGCTGAAACGACTATGAACACGAATACCGCAAAATTCCTCTTTGAAGGAATATCCGCCGATGTAGTCCGTTACTTGGTGGAACGTAATGATATGGATTTGCAGGAAGCCATCTCCACATTCCACAATTCGGAGACATTCGTCAAACTGGAAGACTTCTCCACCGGCCTGTATATCGAAAGCCCGGCATACGTCTATGACCTGCTGATGTCGGAACTGAAAAACGGAAAGCTGGTGCAATAACAATAGGGCATTATTTATCTTCTGGTCATTTTATTCTTCAATCCATCCTACAATTTCCTGTGAAAGCGGACTGGTAGTAGAGCCGATTGAGGCAACCCATCTACCATTTTCATCAATCAGAAACTTATGAAAGTTCCACCCTATCTTAGCATCCGAAACCCCGTTTTCACTTTTATGCGTTAGCCATTGATAAAGGGGAGCTATATCTTTCCCCTTTACAGATATTTTAGCCATCATAGGAAAAGTCACTCCATAATTCAACGTACAAAACTCCTTGATTTCTTCATTCGTTCCGGGTTCCTGATGCAGGAAATTATTGGCAGGAAATCCGATAACGACAAAAACATCTTTTCCATATTTTTCATACAACTCCTCCAACTTGGCGTATTGGGGAGTGAAACCGCATTTAGATGCCACATTGACTACCAATACTTTCTTACCCTTGAATGTGGAAAGTGGCAAGTCCTTCCCGTCAATAGTCTTGACCGTAAAGTCATAAAAACTTTTTTGCTGTGCACCAGCTACCGATGTAATCATGGTTACAATTATGCTTAATATAAATGTTTTCATTTGAAATGCTATTTTATAATAGAACAATTCATGAAATTGAAAAGTTTTCTCTGAAAGAAAAGATTGGCGGATACCTATCGGACAGCTTCCTCCATGTTACCAAAAAGAAAGAACCTTTGTTTTTTGGAGAAGCAGGGAAAAGAAAGTATCTTTGTATGCTATACATATCTCTTTTACCAGAGTTTATTCATAAAAAAACAATATAACTAATGGAATATGCACCTTCAAACAGGAAACGATTGCCATACGGTATGATGAACTTTGCAGACATCCGTTTCGACAATTATTATTATGTGGACAAAACCGCCTTCATCCCACTGATAGAACAGTCGGACCGGTTTTTCTTCTTCATCCGTCCCCGGCGATTTGGCAAAAGTCTGACCTTGAGCATGCTGCAACATTATTATGATGTACGCACCCGCGATAAGTTTGACGCCCTGTTCGGAGACCTCTACATAGGAAAGCACCCCACGCCGGACCGCAACACCTATCTGGTGCTGAAACTCAATTTTTCCGGTATCAGCGGGGAATTGCACAACTACCGTCAAGGGCTGGACGCACATTGCCAGACCATGTTCGACTATTTCTGCGATATCTATGCCGACTATCTCCCACAAGGTATCAAGGAGAAGCTGGATGAAAAATCAGGAGCGGTAGAACAATTGGAATATCTGTTTACGGAGTGCAACAAGACTGAGCAGAAAATTTATCTTTTTATCGATGAGTATGACCACTTTACCAATGCCATTCTCTCCGATGCCGAAAGCCTGCACCGATACACTGAAGAGACACACAAAGAGGGTTACCTGCGCGCATTCTTCAACAAAGTGAAAGCCGGAACAGATTCCTGCATCAAGCGTTGCTTCATTACCGGAGTAAGCCCCGTAACCATGGATGATCTCACCAGCGGATTCAATATAGGTAATTACTCACTCTCACCGGAGTTCAACGAAATGACAGGATTCACGGAAAAGGAAGTGCGTGAGATGCTGACGTATTATTCCACAAACAGTCCGTTCAACCATACCGTCGGCCAACTGATAGATATCATGAAGCCCTGGTATGCCAACTACTGCTTCGCACCGGAATGCTACGGAGAAACTACCCTGTACAATTCCAACATGGTTCTCTATTTTGTCAAAAACTATATTCTGCGCGGCAAAGCGCCACAGAAAATGATAGAAAGCAACATACGCATAGACTACGAAAAACTCCGGATGCTGATTCGCAAGGACAAGGAGTTTGCTCATGATGCCTCCATCATACAAACCCTGGTAAGTCAAGGATATATCACCGGAGAACTGAAGGATAGCTTTCCGGCTGCGAATATTGTCGATCCGGACAATTTCGTGAGTCTGCTCTATTATTTCGGCATGCTTACCATCAGTGGAATGCATAAAGAAAAAAACAAACTCACCATTCCCAATCAGGTAGTGGAAGAGCAACTATACACCTATTTGCTGAATACATACAATGAGGCCGACCTTAGTTTCAGCAGTTATGAGAAAGACGAACTGGCCTCGGCTTTGGCATACGATGGTAACTGGCAGGCCTACTTCGGTTACATAGCCGACTGTCTGAAACGCTACGCCTCACAACGCGACAAACAGAAAGGAGAGTTTTTCGTACATGGATTCACACTGGCCATGACAGCGCAAAACCGCTTCTACCGTCCTATTTCCGAAGCGGATACACAAGAAGGATACGCTGATCTTTTCCTGTGTCCTTTGCTGGAAATCTATCCGGATATGAAGCACAGTTATATCATAGAGTTGAAATATGCCAAATACAAAGACTCTGAGAGCCGTGTGGAAGAACTGAGGCTGGAAGGGATCGCTCAGGCAAATCGTTATGCTGATTCCTACCGGGTGAAGAATGCTGTGGGCACCACACAGCTACACAAAATAGTAGTGGTCTATAAAGGAATGGAAATGAGAGTGTGTGAAGAAATAGTACCTTTGCATGAAACGTACAACTAAAGATATCTTTAAAGGAAAAAGAAGCTACAACGACTTATGAGCAAACAAGGAACCATCATTGTGGTAGATGATAACAAAGGAGTGCTGTCGGCAGTAAAGCTATTGCTGAAAAATCATTTCGAACATATCGTCACACTGCCCTCACCCATCACACTGCCCGCTGCGTTACGTGAAGAAAACGCGCAAGTGGTGCTGCTGGATATGAATTTCAGCAGCGGACTGAATACCGGGAATGAAGGTCTGTACTGGTTACACGAGATAAAGAAAATACACCCCTCCCTGCCCGTAGTACTTTTCACAGCCTATGCTGACATAGACCTGGCAGTGCGCGGCATCAAGGAAGGAGCAACAGACTTCATCGTCAAGCCTTGGGACAATGCCCGGCTGATAGAAACCTTGCTGTCTGCCTGCCGCAATTCCTCCAAGAACAAGAAGAGAGCGGAAATCCCTAAAACCGTATCTTCTATGTATTGGGGAGAAAGCAATGCCATGAAGCAACTGCGGACGCTGATAGAGAAAGTGGCGCAAACGGATGCCAATATTCTGATTACAGGAGAGAACGGCACAGGAAAAGAAATGCTGGCGCGGGAAATACACGCCTTGTCCAACCGATACCGGCGGGATATGATAACGGTGGACATGGGTGCCATCACCGAATCCCTGTTCGAAAGCGAACTGTTCGGCCATAAAAAAGGCTCGTTTACCGATGCCCATACCGACCGTGCTGGTAAATTTGAAGCCGCCCATGAAGGGACTTTGTTTCTGGACGAAATAGGCAACCTGCCCTATCACCTGCAATCCAAACTACTCACCGCCATTCAGAGCCGGAGCGTGGTGCGAGTAGGAAGCAACGAACCGATACCTGTCAACATACGTTTGATTTGCGCCACCAATTGTGATTTGGAAGAGATGGTGGCCAAAGGCAAATTCCGCGAAGATTTGCTTTACCGCATCAATACCATCCACATCGAGATTCCCCCTCTGCGGGAACGCAAAGAAGATATTATCCCTTTGGCCGAACGCTTTATAGACCGGTTCTGCAAACAATATGACAAAGGAAATATCCTTCTTTCTACCGGTGCGCAAGAAAAGTTACGGACATATCCGTGGTATGGAAACATACGCGAACTGGAACATGCCGTAGAGAAAGCGGTCATTATCAATGAAGACGGTATATTGAGTGAGGAACATTTTCATTTTCCCCGAAAAATAGCGGCTCCTGCGACAGAAACAAGTGTCTCTACACTGGAAGAGATGGAATTGCAAATGATTCAGAAAGCGATAGAGAAATGCAACGGAAACCTCTCGGCTGTAGCGGCACAGTTGGGAATTACCCGGCAGACGCTTTATAATAAGATGAAAAAATTCGGATTATGACCTATTATCTCATCTCATTCTTCACGATGGGTCAGGATGACAAAACAAATAACAATAATCTATTTTTAAACAGGAACTAAAGGAACATTCAAACGAAATAATAAATAATTAAGCTGTGAAACAATTCTTCTTCCGCCTATTTACCGTACTGATTCTAGCCATTGCCTGCACCTTACTAATCCAGCAGCGCAACTGGTTGTGGCTATGCGTAATCGTACCTTCATTCCTCGTTTCCATAGGCTGGTTTTACCGCCTGTACACTTTTAATACCCGGAAGATAGCCTTTCTGCTCGACGCCATCGAAAACGACGACCCCGCTGTTCGTTTTTATGAACATGCCTCCCCTGGCGATTCTTCCATGGTCAATGTCATGCTGAACCGTATCGCACGTATTTTGTACAATGTAAAACAGGAAACGGCACAACGCGAGAAGTATTATGAGCTCATCATGGACTTTGTAGAAACCGGCATAGTGGTACTGAACAGCAAAGGCTCCGTTTATCAAAAGAACAAAGAGGCCATGAATCTGTTGGGGCTGGATGTTCTGACTCATGTCAAACAACTCTCCCGCATCTCGGACGAACTGATGACTGCTTTGGAAAAAGCAGTTCCGGGTGACAAGCTGCAAATTCAGTTCAATACGGAACGGGGAACGGTACATCTTGCCTTACGGGTGTCCGGCATCCGTATCAAAGACGAGGAACTCCGCATTATTGCCTTGAGTGATATCAATCGGGAATTGGATGAACGGGAAATAGATTCATGGATACGCCTTACCCGCGTGCTGACACACGAAATTATGAATTCCCTGACCCCGGTGACTTCCCTCAGCGAAACACTGCTGGCTCTTCCCGGAGCAGAAAATGAAGAAATGAAACAAGGGCTGGAAACGATTCACTCTACAGGTAAAGGATTGATAAATTTTGTCATGTCTTATCGCAAACTGACACGACTGCCATCACCTGAACCATCGCTGTTCTATGTCCGTCCTTTCCTGGAACGGATGATCCGGCTGGCACAGCACCAGCATCCATGCCCCAACATTACCCTTTCCATCCTCGAAGCCCGGGAAGACCTGATAGTCTTTGCCGACGAGAACCTGATAGCCCAAGTGGTTACGAATCTGCTGAAAAATGCGATTCAAGCCATAGGTAACGCTCCCGACGGAAAGATCACCTTGAAAGCTTATTGTGATCCGCAAGAAAGTATCCGTATAGAGATAGCCAACAACGGTCCCGCCATTCCTCCCGATGCAGCCGGACAAATTTTTGTACCTTTCTTCACGACCAAAGAGGAAGGAAGCGGCATCGGACTGAGCCTGAGCAAACAAATCATGAGACTGAGCGGTGGCACACTGACCCTGCTGCCTTACAAGGAAAAGGGACAGGCCACTGTTTTTGTGCTGGTTTTTAATTAAAAATAAAAATGTACTAATGTGTCAGCCAATTACCATCCGGTACACAGCGCAGCCATTAGCAAATTAGCAAATTATGTAAAATGAAACATTCTCCTGAATTATTAGTTTATAAAGCCTCTGCCGGTTCGGGAAAAACATTCACACTGGCCGTGGAATATATAAAACTGCTGATACAGAACCCACGGGCATACCGTAATATACTGGCTGTGACTTTTACCAACAAGGCCACTACCGAAATGAAAGAGCGGATTCTGAGCCAGCTATACGGAATATGGATAAAGGATAAGGATTCTGATCCCTATTTACAGAAAATCACAGAAGAACTGGAAATGCCCCAAGAAGACATAAGGACAGCCGCCGGTACGGCACTGCACTACATGATACACGATTACAGCCGCTTCCGGGTGGAAACCATTGACTCATTCTTCCAGTCGGTGATGCGCAATTTGGCACGGGAGCTGGAATTGGGTGCCAATCTGAATATCGAACTGAACAATATGGAGGTACTGAGTGATGCCGTGGACTCCATGATAGAAAAGCTGGACCGACAATCTCCCGTACTCTATTGGCTGTTGGAATACATAGAAGAAAGAATAGCCGATGACAAGAGGTGGAATGTTTCCGGTGAGATAAAGAATTTCGGACGAAATATCTTCGATGAAGGATATATAGAAAAAGGAAACGGACTACGGGAAAAATTACGGGACAAAGACTGTATCAAGAATTACCGCGAAACGCTGCAAGCCATTTTGGAAGAGGTGCAGGAACAAATGAAAGGATTTGCCGACCAATTCTTCGGAATATTGGATACAAACGGGGTGAAAGTAGAAGATTTGAAAAACGGCTCCCGAGGTATAGCCAGCTATTTTAATAAATTACAATCGGGTAAACTGGATGACAGTGTCCGCAATGTAACAGTGGAAAAATGTCTGGACTGCCCCGACGAATGGGTGAAAAAAACCTCCCCCATACGCAACGCTATCCTAGGTCTGGCAGAAAAAGAACTGATTCCTCTGCTGAATGAATCGGAAAAATACAGAAGCCGGAACAATATGCTGGCCAATTCCTGCCAACTCTCCCTGCGCCACGTAAACAATATCCGTCTGCTGGCCAATATAGACGAAGAGGTACGCGAATTGAACCATGAAAACAACCGCTTCCTGCTGTCGGATACCAACGCGTTGCTTCATAACCTGGTAAAAGAAGGAGATTCCTCGTTTGTATTCGAAAAGATAGGAACAACCATACGCAACGTAATGATCGATGAATTTCAGGATACTTCGCGTATGCAATGGGATAATTTCCGTCTGTTGCTGCTCGAAGGTTTGTCTCAGGGAGCAGACAGCTTGATTGTAGGAGACGTGAAACAATCCATCTACCGCTGGAGAAACGGTGACTGGGGCATACTGAACGGATTGAAAACAAACATCGAAGCCTTTCCCGTCAAAGTAAAGACACTGACCACCAATCGCCGGAGTGCCGCAAACATCATTCACTTCAACAACGAAGTGTTTACAGCCGCCTGCGAGGTGTTGAACAACATTTACAAGGAAGAACAAAAAAAGGAATGCAAGGAACTGAAGGAAGCCTACAACGACGTGTGTCAGGAAACATACAAAGATCCCGGAAAAGGGTATGTCAAAGTGGAATTTCTATCGGATACGGAAGACATGACCTATATGGAAAACACCCTGCACCACCTAGGAGAAGAAGTGGAGCTGCTTGTGGCGCAGGGCGTGCAACTGAAAGATATTGCCATCCTGGTGCGCAAGAACAGAAGCATTCCTTTAATAGCCGATTACTTCGACAAGAACACCTCTTACAAAATCGTATCCGATGAGGCATTCCGACTGGATGCCTCACTGGCGGTATGTATGATAATGGATGGCCTGCGCTACTTGTCACAACCCGAAAACCGGATTGCCAAGGCGCAACTGGCTGCTGCCTATCAGAATGAAGTATTACATAAAGGAATAGACCTCAACACTCTATTGCTGAACGGAATAGATGATTATCTGCCATTCGATTTCATAAAAGAAGCGGAGCAACTTCGCCTCATGCCACTGTATGAGCTGATGGAAAAACTTTTCAATCTGTTCCAGATGTCCTGCATCGAACAACAGGATGCCTATCTGTGCGCCTTCTTTGATGCCGTGACGGAATATCTGCAAAGCAATTCTTCCGAATTATCCGCTTTTATCACCTACTGGGAAGAAAAACTAGGCAGCAAGACCATCCCTTCCGGCGAGGTGGAAGGAATTCGCATTCTCTCCATCCACAAGTCCAAAGGATTGGAATACCATACCGTACTGCTACCCTTCTGCGACTGGAAAATGGAGAATGAGACTTACAATCATCTGGTATGGTGTGCTCCCCGGCAAGCTCCGTTTAGCGATCTTGACATTGTTCCCATCAACTATTCCACAGCCATGCAGCAATCCATTTATCGGGAAGAGTTCCTGAATGAACGCTTGCAATTATGGGTGGATAATCTGAACCTGCTTTATGTGGCATTTACCCGTGCCAAAAAGAACTTGATTATATATGGAAAGGCGGAACAGAAAGGAACGGTATCCGAATTGTTGGGAAGTGCCTTATCCGACATGACCGGAAAGAGCTATGCCACCGGAGAAGAAATATACGAACTGGGAACGCTCTATCTCTCATCTCACGAAGAGGAAAAACAAGTATCCGGCAACAAGCTGCTGACTGTAGCCCAACGTTTGCCTATCCATCTGGAAACGCTGGAAACCAACATCGAATTCAAACAGTCCAACCGTTCTGCCGAATTTATCCGGGGAGAAGAGGAAACGGAAGACAAATACATCCGGCAAGGACAGTTGTTGCATAATCTGTTCTCCGTAATCCGTACCACGGACGATGTGCCTCCCGCCATAGAACGCCTGCGTTTCGAAGGAATCATAGAGTCGGCACAACAGGAAGAACAGATACGAAAACTCACCGAATGGGCTTTGAAGCATCCGCTGGTCAAAGAATGGTATTCGGGCCGCTGGGAACTATACAATGAGTGTGCCATTATTTATCGGGAAAAAGGAGTGCTGCAAACCCGCCGTCCAGACCGCGTGATGATGAAAGACGGAGAGGTGATTGTGGTGGACTTTAAATTCGGTAAAAAGCGGAAAGCTTACAACAAGCAGGTGAAAGAATATATGGATTTATTATCAGATATGGGATATGAGCATATCCGTGGCTATTTATGGTATGTATTTAACAACGAACTGGAGGAAATAGAATAATGGAAAGCTTTTTGAAACTGGTAGCAGCCGATTTATATAAACATACGAAAGGAAACCTGGCACATACAGCCGTGGTTTTTCCTAACAAACGTGCCGGACTTTTCTTTAATGAGTATCTCGCCCAAGAGTCGGATTCACCTATTTGGTCGCCCGCATACGTCAGCATCAGCGAATTGTTCCGTAGCCTTTCTCCGTGGGAAGTGGGTGATCCGGTAAAACTGGTATGCGAACTTTATAAGATATTCCGACGGGAAACTCAAAGTACGGAAACACTGGATGATTTTTATTTTTGGGGAGAAATGCTGATCAGTGATTTTGACGATGCCGACAAAAATAAAGTGGATACCGACAAACTGTTTTCCAATTTACAGGATCTGCGCAACATAATGGACGACTACACCTTCATTGACGATGAGCAGGAAGAAGCTATCCGGCAGTTCTTCCAGAACTTCTCCATCGAACGGAGAACAGCGCTGAAAGAACGGTTTATCTCTTTATGGGACGTATTGGGAAACATCTACAAAGGGTTCCGTGAATCCTTAGCTTCTCAAAACATTGCCTACGAAGGAATGATGTACCGCCACGTCATAGAGCATCTGGATGTGGACAAACTTCCATACGAGAAATATGTTTTTGTAGGATTTAATGTACTGAACAAAGTAGAACATACGTTGTTCACCCAATTGAAAGATGCCGGGAAAGCTGTTTTTTATTGGGATTACGACGAATTTTATATGAAGGAAAACAGACAAGCCGTCACCCATGAAGCCGGAGAGTTTATCCGCCGGAACTTACGCGACTTTCCTTCTCCTTTGTCCGGTGAGTTATTCAAAAATCTCTCGAAACCTAAAGAGGTACACTACATCGCATCTTCTACTGAAAATGCACAAGCCCGTTACCTGCCTCAATGGATACGAAACAATCTGACTACACCGGAAAAGGAAACCGCAGTCGTATTGTGTAACGAAGCATTGCTTCAGCCGGTCCTCCATTCATTGCCGGCAGAAGTAAAACATGTCAATATCACCATGGGATTTCCGTTATCGCAAACTCCTGTATATAGTTTCCTCATCGCCTTACTGGAATTGCATACCCACGGATTTAATTTCAAAAGCGGCCGCTACACGTTTCAATCGGTTGTTACACTGTTAAAACACCCCTATACCCGCCAACTCACCGGTCAAGCCGAATTGTTGGAAAAAGAACTGACCCGGAACAACCGTTTCTATCCGTTACCCGGCGAATTGGGTAAAGATGAATTCCTTACCCGGCTTTTCACTCCGCTTTCCGGAAACCTGAATCTGTGCATACGCCTGTCCGAAACTTTGCAGCAAGTGGCAGGCATTTACCAGGCAAACACTTCCGGTACCGAGGACACAGATGCATTCAACCAACTTTACCGGGAGTCGCTTTTCAAAGCCTATACCACCATCAACCGGTTCCGCACACTGATAGAAGAAGATGAATTAACCGTACAGAGCGAAACATTCCGGCGATTGCTGGTCAAGGTCTTGTCAGCGACCAATATTCCATTCCATGGCGAACCGGCCATTGGTATGCAGGTCATGGGGGTATTGGAAACACGTAACCTGGATTTCCGCCACTTGGTATTACTATCGGTCAACGAAGGGCAGCTTCCCAAATCGGGAGGAGACTCTTCCTTTATTCCTTACAACCTGCGCAAAGCTTTCGGAATGACCATCATAGAGCATAAGATTGCCGTATATGCATACTATTTCTATCGTCTGCTGCAACGGGCAGAAAGGATTACCTTGATGTACAATACCAGTTCGGACGGACTGAACCGCGGCGAATGGAGCCGTTTCATGCTGCAATTCCTGATTGAATGGCCTCACCCCATCACACGTCAGTTTCTGGAGGCCGGACAGTCCCCCCAAGGCACCTCGCCTATCACTGTAGAAAAGACCCCGGATGTCATGCGCCGGATGCAAAGCCTGTTTGATGTCCGTGCCAATCCCAAAGCAAAATTTTCTCCATCAGCCTTGAATTATTACCTGGATTGTCCTTTAAAATTTTATTATAGGTATGTAGCCGGCCTCTCCGCCCCCGATGAAGTGAGTGCAGAAATAGATTCTGCCACATTCGGAAGTATTTTCCATTATGCAGCCGAACATATTTATAAAGACCTGACCACTCATGGCAAAGTCATTAATAAGGAAGCATTGGAAACGTTGCTACGCAATGAAGTGAAGCTGCAAGATTATGTGGATACAGCATTCAAGAAATTATTCTTTAATGTTCCGCAAAACGAGAAACCGGAATATAACGGCGTACAACTTATCAACTCTGCCGTTATTGCAAGATATTTAAAACAACTTTTACAAAATGATTTACGTTACGCTCCCTTCACTTTTATTGCATCGGAAATGGAAGTGGATGAACCCATCGACATACAAACACCCAAAGGAGTCATAAAATCACGTATCGGGGGAATTATTGACCGTATGGACAGCAAGGATGGCACACTCCGTATTGTGGACTACAAGACAGGCGGTGATGCAGACACCCCACCCCATGTGGAATCTCTGTTTATTCCGGACAAGAAACGTTCCAACTATGTATTCCAGACGTTCCTGTATGCCGCCATCATGTGCCGCAAGCAACCAACGATGAAGATAGCTCCGGCCCTTCTCTATATTCATCGGGCCGCTACAGAAACCTATTCTCCCGTTATACAAATGGGCGAGCCACGAAAGCCTAAAGAGGCTGTGGAAGATTTCAGTAAATATGAAAAAGAATACCGTGAACGACTTCAAGGATTATTAGAAGAGATATTTAATCCGGAAAAATCATTTACCCAAACAGAAATCATAGAAAAATGTACCTATTGTGATTTCAAGGCACTATGTAAAAGATAGACTATAGTGGTTAGTGGTTAATACCTGCGGCATGACAGCGCAGTCCACTAATCACTAACCACTGATCTGCCACACTATTCCAACGCTCTCTGTCTGCAAAAGCATCCACAGAATTTATCTTCCACATTCTCTATCGGTGCTTTGAAAATACCATAGACGGAAGACCCCGAGCCACTCATGGCGGCATACACTGCCCCCAAATCATACAATTCATCTTTGATAGCAGCAATCTCAGGGAACTTTTTGAAGACACTATCTTCAAAATCATTCTTCATACTGTTTTTCCATGTTTCCATAGGTTGCTTTACAATTTCTTTCAAAGAAACAGCCGGACGCACAGGCTTTATTTCGGCAAACGCATCCCGGGTGGACACAAAGATATCAGGTTTAATCAAAATTATATGGTATCCCTTTAATGACAATTCCACAGGCTCGAACAGATTCCCTATTCCGGTAGCGAAAACAGGTTTGTTCCGAATGAAAAAAGCACAGTCTGCCCCTAGTTTTACCGCATATTCCTCCATCCGTTCCGTACTGAGTCCCAATGAAAATTTATCATTCAGAAGCTTTATCATACAAGCGGCATCTGATGATCCGCCACCTAGTCCGGCACCCGCCGGTATATGCTTGTACATGTGTATATCTACCGGCAACAGTCCGGGATAGTCTTTTTTTAATAACTTGTAGGCTTTTACTACCAGATTATCTTCGGGTTCACCCTCCAAAGGAGATCCGCTTATGTGTAAAGTGTATTCTTTGTCATTGTTTTCCCGCCGCGTCACTTCCAGAGCGTCTTGCAGGTTTATCGGATAAAATATGGTTTCCAGATTGTGGTATCCATCCGGGCGCTTTTCTACAATATTAAGTCCCAAATTAATCTTTGCATTAGGAAATGTAATCATATTCTGTTCTTTAAATAGTTATTTTTAGTGTGTTTCGTTAGATTGTTGCCCGTTCTACAAAGATGCACGCCATCTTTTATCCGGACAGAGCGCCAAATATAGAACAAACTTTTCATTTTACCATATAAAAAAACCATTTACTGTCCAGATTGTTCATTTCTCCGTAGATTCAGGTTCATATTTCTTTTATTATTTTTGGGAATGGACGAGTGTCCAACTCAGCAAAAAGTTCTATCTTTGCCCTACTTTAAACAGACGACAATGGCAGAAACGAGAAAAATGACACGTACTCCCAAAACTTCGAAAGCAAAGCCTGTTGACGAATACGGACATTTACAGCCTCAGGCACCTGAGCTGGAGGAAGCTGTATTGGGAGCCTTAATGATAGAAAAAGATGCTTACTCATTAGTAAGTGAGATTCTTCGTCCCGAATCTTTTTATGAACGCCGTCACCAACTTATTTATTCGGCTATTACCTCTTTGGCTTTACGCCAGCAACCAGTCGATATCTTGACTGTGGCCGAACAATTACGCAGCACCGGTGAACTGGAAGATGCAGGCGGTCCTTTTTACATAACACAGCTAAGCGGCAAGGTAGCCTCTTCCGCACACATAGAATATCACGCACGTATCATCGCGCAGAAGTTTCTTGCACGCGAACTGATTACCTTTACCAGCAACATCCAGACAAAGGCTTTCGACGAAACCCAAGACGTGGACGACCTGATGCAGGAAGCGGAAGGAAAACTGTTCGAAATCTCGCAACAGAACATGAAGAAGGATTATACGCAAATCAACCCTGTCATTCAGGAAGCGTATGAGATGCTTCAAAAAGCGGCGGCACGAACGGACGGGCTGAGTGGTCTGGAAAGCGGTTTCCATGCATTGGACAAAATGACCTCGGGCTGGCAAAATTCCGACCTGGTGATTATTGCCGCCCGCCCCGCTATGGGTAAAACGGCTTTTGTGCTTTCCATGGCAAAGAACATGGCGGTAAATGCGAAAATCCCTGTGGCTTTGTTCTCTCTTGAAATGTCCAACGTACAGTTGGTCAACCGTATGATTGTCAACGTGTGCGAAATTCCGGGTGAGAAAATCAAGAGTGGTCAGTTGGCTCCGTATGAATGGGGACAATTGGATTATAAAATAAAAGAATTATACGATGCTCCGATGTATGTGGATGACACACCATCCTTGTCCGTCTTTGAATTACGCACCAAAGCACGACGGCTTGTACGCGAGCATGGAGTAAAAATCATTATCATTGACTACCTTCAGTTAATGAATGCCAGCGGAATGTCATTCGGTAGCCGTCAGGAAGAGGTCAGTACCATTTCACGTTCACTGAAGGGGTTAGCCAAAGAACTGAACATCCCCATCATCGCACTGAGCCAGCTGAACCGTGGTGTGGAAAGTCGTGAGGGTATTGACGGAAAACGCCCCCAGCTCAGTGACCTCCGTGAATCCGGAGCTATTGAGCAGGATGCCGATATGGTATGCTTTATCCACCGCCCGGAATACTATAAAATCTACTCGGATGAAAAAGGGAACGACTTGCACGGTATGGCAGAAATCATTATCGCCAAGCACCGTAACGGTGCCGTAGGTGATGTACTGCTGCGTTTCCGTGGCGAATTCGCCCGCTTCCAGAATCCGGACGATGATGTCATCGTGCCTATGCCGGGTGAGGCACCGGGTATTATCCGTTCCAAAATGAACGGTGGCGGCAACAGTGTACCTCCCCCATCTCCTGATGCCGCACCTGCCGACAATAATCCGTTCGGAGCCCCTATTCCCGAAGGACCTTTACCGTTCTGACATTTATTTATCCCTCACAGAATTAACACGGATTATTTCCCTCAAAGAAAAATCTGTGTTAATCTGAGTAATCTGTGATGGATAAATAAC